>Ga0185299_10000380_pt1 | contig 127738 bp, 107 predicted proteins | sample PaiPotPPA55metaG_FD_128002 | JGI IMG/M metagenome (GOLD analysis project Ga0185299, IMG submission 128002) | Iron sulfur acid spring bacterial and archeal communities from Banff, Canada, to study Microbial Dark Matter (Phase II) - Paint Pots PPA... ... | reverse complement strand
CATCGAGATTTGACCCCGGGGATTCCGCTTCTCTCCGCACCGCGAATGTAGCACCGAGGGTATCGGTGTAGTTTGGCCGCAGCACAAAATCCGGCACCGCGGATGGCTGCGCGCCGCCGGATATCGCATTGGCAGCTCCAGCCATCGCATTGAGGAACAGCCACTCACTCAAGCGGCGCTGATCTGACTGCGGCAACCCCGGAAATTCCAGTCCGAGCCGCCCTGAGTCTGACCAAACCACTCGCGCAGTTGCCGAAATCTGTCCGCGGGCTTCCGCCAGATCCAGACACAAGTCCACGTGCTCGTCGACTTTCATTGGCAAGGAGCATTGCACTGCCACGCCGACCTCGCTGATGTCGAGGATCTCGTAGAGATCGAGCATCTCGCTCGGGGGGGCTTCTCTGAAGGTGGCATAGGCCGGCGCGTGCACTTTCTGACGAACCCGGCGACGACGATTCATGGATGGTGCGCGGGGTGATTGGACGATGGCAGACATTTGGGAAGCCCAGGATCAAAGTCTCGCTCTACATATTAACCCGAGTTTATAGAAAAGGAAGCAATTTAAGAGCTATATGAGCATTGTCTGCGACTCGGGTACAACCTTGCCGGATGCAAGGCTAGTCTAATCAATTACCAACCTAGCGGGAGCGTGCAGGAGTGTATCGATGTCGAATCGACAAATAAGTGCTATTCAGCGAGGTATTCTGATCGCGGGGGTGGCATTGTTGACCCTCGCGGTCGCGCCCCCGGCTCGCGCCGCGCTTGGTGGAGACGTCTCCACCATCCAAGCGGACCAGATTCACATGCAAGGCACCCGCCGGATTATCCCGGCAAACTCTTATACCGTGCATGAGATACAAGCGGCCACGGGCATGCTAAGAGAATACATTTCCCCACAAGGAATCGTGTTTGCCTTGGCCTGGCATGGACCTTGGCTGCCTGACATGCGCCAGATCCTGGGCAGCTACTTCGAGCCGTACAGTCAGGCCGCAGGGTCCCACCACAGTGCTCGGCTGGGACGACGACCGGTTATGGTGGAGCAGCCTGGGTTGGTCATTCAAAGCGGTGGGCACCTGCGGTCGTTTGCCGGCAAGGCCTATATTCCGGATATGTTGCCGACGGGCGTGCGCGCGGAGGATATCCAATGAAAAATGTTAGGAGGTTTCTAGTTTTCGCGGCATGCTCGGCTTTGTCCTGTTCACTCGGATGTGGAGGAGGAAGCAGTAGCAAAAGCAGCAGTAGTGGCACGAGCAGCACTCCATCAAACCAAACCATCGCGTCGTCCGGGCCGAATGTAGCCGCTGTCACGGTGAACTCGGGGCCGCCCGGCAATGGGGGCTACGCGAATGGCGCATTCGCCAGCGCGACCGTGTGCTCACCGGGAACTCCCACGTGTCAAACGATCGATGGATTGTTAGTGGATACCGGGTCGGTCGGCTTAAGGATCGTCTCGTCGGTTTTGACGATTGCGCTACCACAACAAAAGTCGGCGAGCGGCAGCCCGGTGGTTGAATGCCTGCAATTTTTGGACTCCTTTTCGTGGGGCCCGGTGCAAACGGCCGATATCAAGATCGCCAGCGAGAAGGCTAGTTCGGTGCCGATTCACGTGCTCAGCGATACGGATTTTACGGTTCCGGCCAGTTGTTCCAGCACTGGACCTTCTGCCGATACGCTTGCAACCCTGGGTGCGAACGGCATTCTGGGAGTGGGCCTCTTTGCGCAAGACTGCGGACCCTTATGCGTGCAGAGCTCGACAAACACAACGCCTCCGGAGAACGCCTACTATGAATGCCCGTCGTCGACAGGGTGCCAAGCGATATTTGAAAGCTTGCCACAGCAAGTGCAGAATCCGGTTGCGTTGTTTGCCACGGACAACAACGGCATCATCCTGGAACTGCCGCCGGTTTCGGGAGCAGAGCTGACCGTCAACGGATCGTTGGTTTTCGGTATTGGAACGCAATCGAACAACGGGTTAGCAGGAGCGACGGTCTACACCGCCAGCCCGCTGACTTCGCAGCCGCCGTCTCCCCCGCCGGGCAACTTCACGACGACGTTTAACGGCCCGTCGATGACAAGCTTTATTGACAGCGGCTCGAACGGCTACTTCTTCCCGGACAGCAGCATAACCGTTTGTTCAGATAATTCCGGATTCTATTGCCCGTCGAGCACGCTGAACCTTTCCGCTACCAATCAAGGAGTTACCGCAGGTAGTGGAACGGTCGATTTCAGCGTGGCAAATGCCGACTCTTTGTTTTCCAATGCGAACGATTCCGCTTTTGGCGATTTGGGCGGCCCGGCGCCACAGGATTTCGACTGGGGACTTCCCTTCTTCTATGGCCGGAATGTATTCACGGCGATCGAGGGGACCAACGCTCCCGGCGGCACCGCGCCTTATTGGGCTTACTAATTCAACCGCCGGCATTCGGCGCAACAAAACTATCCGGCCATACGTGAAAGGCGCGCGTGGTGCAGGCTGGAAATACGGGAGATGGCGGCGACCATCATGCTGGAGAGCAGTTGCATGGTGGCGACGTCACGTTCATCGAACGCGCTCGGAGACGAGGACAGAACTTCGAACACACCAAGAGTCCGGCGATAGTAGCGCAGCGGAGAGACCAGGATGGAGCGGACTCCCAGTCGTCGGCAACTGGCCAGGTCCACGCGCGGGTTGCGCTCGGCGTCGTGGCACAGCATGACTTCGCCAGTACGCACGGCTTCGGCGGAAATGCCAGCGTCGGTCTGCAAGCGGACCCCGAGATCGGGAGCAGTGCGGCCAGCGCGAGCACGGCATACGATTTCATTGCCGGCGCGCAGAGCGATGGCGGCGCCGGTAGCTCCTGTGAGGTGCTGGGCGCGCTCCGTGATGGCACTGATGGCGGGTTCGAGATCGAGTTCCGCGGCATGAATGTCGACCTCCTCCCCCGGATGTACGGCGCGAAAACCGGACACAGGATGGGCCGCATTCGCGACTCGCAGCTGGCTGCGAAGCGCAGTCGAGGGCACTCGGGCATGATGGTCGGCGACGTTCAACACCCCAGGGTCGGGGACTGTACGCAGCAGATCACGAACCAGACTATCGAGTTCAGAATCGGTGATGAGATGCGCAGTCTGTTCGTGGCGAAGGGATCCACCCAGCACACGGGATAGGCTCAACAACGATGGGCTACCGCAGGCCAGGCAATATGGCCTACTGTTGGTACAGATCAGTTCGCACTGGACGCAGAACGTAGCCGTCTGGAGAGGAACGAAGTTTACATCTTTGAAGTGTGTGCCATAAATTGTCTTGCGAAACATCATGCATAGTCCTCAATAACGAGAGGAGATCAAGGTAAATAGTGGCAAGGAAATTAGGCAGTGGCCTCAATGGTTCCAACTTGTGGAAAACTCGACACTTGATCGAGTATGCAAAAACTTGCGAGTTCCGTCGGTCAAATAATGTCGGAGCGTCTCTGGTGCGAAAATATATCCAGCAGGCCCATTGATTTCGAAGCGATTGCCGGTTAGAATTACAGAACGCTCAAGGCAGCGAAGCCTTCAGCACATGGAGTGGACACAATGCAATGGACAGCACCTGCTTTCGAAGAAGTTTGCTTAAATTGTGAGATTAATTCTTACGTAAGCGCAAAGCTGTAGCAAGGTTCGCCCTCCCTGTCGCTTCGTCCTTCCCGGGACGCGCATCCGCATGACTCTGGTTGTTTTGGGGCGTCTGCGGTGCCGCATGCGATCCGATAAATCTGGAATGTCACCGCTGCGCCCGCTTCAGAGGAAAGTTCTAGCCTGCCTGTGCCTCAATCAATTGATGATTGTGCTGCTCTACCTGCGGAATCACTTCCACACCGCGCTGAAGAGACCTATCGAGGGCATCGGCGAGAGCGACGGGAAAAGCCGACGTCAGAAGATTAATGTCCAGTTGTAAATCTCGCTGCGAATAAATCCGGTGAACCAACAACAGGCCGCGGCGACGTCGACACGAGTCCACCAGATCGAGCGCCACCGTCCAAATTGGCAGACCTTCCAAGGATCCGGATTTCCCCACTTTTCCCCAGTGAAAGGAAACTTCGCCGCGCCGCATTTGCGCCGTTTCCATTGCGCTTGCGGGACAAGACTCACCCGGAAAAAGCTTGAACCTCACGTCAAACGCATCAAAATCGTTGGAGCTGAAAGCCTCTTCTAGAACGTAGCGAATCTGGTCATAATCGCGAGCCGCTTTGAGTTCCTGGGTGGCTCGGCGGATCGCAAGATTGTTGATGAAGATCTGGCGTTGGTCGAAGGTGCGTTGCGCGACGCGTCCCAGTTCTCCGAGTTCCAGGTAGCCCAGGTGCTGGACGCCAATCCAGATGCCGATTCCAAGCACAGCGAGAACCAAACCCAGAGAGCTGCCCGTAGGCCACAGCATAAACAGACTGAGCATGGCGAACACGGCAGAGACTCCGTAAAGCACAATGACAACCTGCCGATGAGTAAGGCCGTGCTGCAGGAGCTTGTGATGAATGTGTTCGCGGTCGGCGGTAAACACGGGGCGTCCACTGATCAGGCGGCGCAGAATGGAAAGGGTCGTTTCCAGAATCGGCAAGCCGAAGGAGACCACGGGAATGGCAACTGCAACGATGGTAGGGGCCTTCTGCGCACCGGCCAGAGCAAGTGCGCTAAGCAGAAACCCGATGAACAAACTGCCTGAGTCTCCCAGGAAAATTGTAGCCGGGTTGAAGTTGTAGCGAAGAAAACCAAGGATCGCGCCAGCCAGCGCGATGGTCATTACCGTGACCAAAGAATATCCGTTCAGAAGTGTGACAACAAAAGCGACGAGGGTAGAGAACAAGGCGGACCCAGCCGCCAGGCCATCGAGGCCATCGATGAGGTTAAAGGCATTTGTAATCGCCAAAACCCACAGAATCGTCAGCGGCAATCCCACGAACCACGGCAGTTCATGATTACCAAATATCACGGGGATATTCACAATGCGAAGCCCGCCGATGAACAACATTGTGGCGGCTAAAGATTGAACTGCGAACTTTAAGGAGTGGCCTGCGGTGAATAGGTCGTCATAGACGCCGAGCAGGAAAATTAAAGAGGCTGGCACCAAGATGGTGAGCAGCGTCTTCAAAGAGAATGCCAAAGGCGAATGAGGGATTTGCGAGGCAATGACTGTAGCCACAATCATGCTGAGCGAAAAAGAAATAAAAATTGCCACTCCGCCCAAGCGTGGGAGGGGGGTGGCATGCAGGTGCCTCTCCTGGGAAGGTGCGGCTTCCCATCCATGCCGGGAAGCAAAATCGCGCACGTAGCGCGTGAGGACGAATGAGGATACCAGCGACAAGAAAAAAATTCCGAAAAAAGCTGCCGTCAAAGCCCCCCCTGGGTAACAAATACGATCATGAACGAACACGCGCTCCGCAAACCATCCGACACTAAAATATTGCAGCAGGGCCATGCTGAATGGTAGTGAGTTAGTGGGTTCCTTCTGTGCGCCTGCGTTTGAGGTGCTTCGGATCTGGCGAGCCCAGGCGCTGGAATTCAACTTCGTCCGGACAATAATTCGCGGGAGCCAGAACCAAGAAGACCAAGATGCCGCAATGGCAAATCAGGCGGGATAGGAATATCCCCGTGCTAAACTTCATGGAATACTTCCCTTGAGGCTCTTGATGGAGTTTGGCAAATTTCGTTTTGCCCGCAGCCGTAGCCTGTTTGCGTTACTTCTGGTTTTGCTTTGTGGTTTGGAGTTCAACGGGCTGGCGCAAACCGGATCCGCACCCTCGCCTTCGGGAAGTATGCCGCCTCTGCCCGCGGGTCAGTCGATTTCCCAATCTGCCTTAGCCAGTTCGGCCAGGAATTCTGCTTCCGCGCCGTCTAATAAGACTAGCTCCTCAGACTCTAACGTTGTCGCGGCTCAGAATTCGTCGCGGCTGAGGTTGAGTACCGGCGATTTGATCGAGGTGAGCGTCTACAACGTGCCCGAGCTATCCACGAAAGCAAGAGTGGGCAATTCGGGAGATATTTACCTTCCCCTGATCGACTACGTTCATGTGGGCGATTTGACTGTGGAAGAGGCTCAGGCTTTCATTCAGAAGCGACTCGAAGACGGGGGCTTTGTGCGCAACGCTCACGTCACGATCTTTCTCGACGAATCTAGCTCCCAAGGCGTGACGATTCTCGGCGAAGTGAACAAGCCCGGCATCTATCCAGCAGTTGGAGACCGCAAGTTGTACGATCTGATCTCGGCGGCAGGGGGATTCACAGCTTCGGCGGGCCGGAAAGTAAGTATCATACGGCAGCACAGTCAGGCGGAGCCGATCACCATAAATCTGCCGAGAAATCTCGCTGACGATTTGCAAAATAATATCGAGATCTTGCCCGGAGATACCATCACAGTGCCGCGAGCACCGATCATCTATGTGGTAGGGGACGTGGGCCATCCGACGGGATTGCTGGTGGACAATGGCAGTTTGACCGTGCTGCAGGCGCTTGCGCTAGCGGGGGGAACCAATCACACCGCAAAAATGGGGGGGACGCGGATCATTCGCAAGGGTCCCAGCGGGATGATCGAAACGAAGGTGCCTCTCAAGAAAATGCTGGAAGCGAAAGCTCCCGACGTAAATCTGCAGGCCGATGACATCTTATTCGTCCCACTTAGCGGCGCGCGTGTCGCGGCGGGACAGGGGCTGCAGGCTGCGATATCGGCGGCAACCGGAATCGCGATAATCGCTGCCCATCCCTAAACAAGTTCGAGCAGGTTTACACACCGACGTTACGCCGCCACTTCGGTTCTACGCCGTTCTGGCAACCCCAACAGTTCCTCGAGCGTGCGAATGTATTGCTCGGCGCTCCGACTACGGGAAAATCTTCGTATGACGTATGCCCTGCCATTCTTCCCCAGCTCGCGAGCCGTCTCGCGATTCGCCGCCAGATAACGAATCGCACTCGCAAGAGCAGCGGCGTTCTCCGGTTCGATGGCAAGTCCGCCACACGCTTCTTCCAGAATGGCACGCGCCTGCCCATCTACGCCCAGAATGACGGGCCGTCCGCATGACATAAACTCCAGCATTTTGGAAGGAATCACCGTCTTGAACACATCGGATTTCTTCAGCAGAACCAGGCAAACATCGGACGCTCGGATGTAAGCAGGGACTTTCTCGCGAGGCTGCTGATCGACGAATCGCAAGTTGCGCAGATTGCTCGCCGCCGCCATGGCAATCATGCGTTCTTTTTCAGCACCCTCGCCCACCATCAAAAAATCAACTTCGGGATTCGTCTCCTGCAACTGAGCGGCAGATTGAATGATCGTCTCCAGCCCGTGTGCCATCCCCATGGTCCCGATGTAAGAGACGACAAACTTTCCGCCGGTGCGCAATTCTTCTTGAAGACTCGTTCCGGCTTCCGGCGAGAACAAATCGGTTTCGACCCCATTCTCGATCACCGATATTTTGTTTCGGGGTACGCGCCAGTGTTTGACCAGGTGATCCTCGAAAGCAGAAGTGACCACAACGACACGGTCCGAACGGCGGTACAAGAAAGCGGCAAGCTTGGCGAGAATTTTGTACAACAGCGAGCTTGATCCCATGCCGACTGCGGCCAGCGACTCCGGCCACAAATCGCGCACTTCGAACACAAAAGGAACGCGCTTGCACCAAGCCAGCCACCAGCCGGAGAGCGCTACCAACAACTGCGGTGAGGTCGCAATGACAACATCGGGCCGAGACAAAAGGAGTCCAGTCAACCCGGACGACGCACAAAACGAACTGTAATTCAATATTCGCTCGTAGGCCTTACGATTGGGAAAAGGCAGGAGCCAGGTACGAATGACATTTACTCCGTCGATTTGCTCGCGAAGGATCAGCCTCTGGAACTTGTCGCGATATTCGGGAGGAACAACGCCGGTGGGATGATTGGGGAAGCCAGTCAACACTGTCACTTCATGTCCCGCGGCTGCCCAATGCCATGATAATTCCGCCGCTCGCGCAGCGGGGGCACCCATCTCCGGGGGAAAGTATTGCGAGACGTATAGAATCTTCATTGAGCCTAATAGTAAACGGCGCAACAACCATCTTATAACGGAAAGCAGGAGTCAACCGCCGTCCCCCTCAAGGCCTAAAGCCCTCGTCTTTGGTTAGCTGCTCTGAGCGGCACGGCGTTGCGTTCGTCAAATGAGTTGACTTATTAGGCGGCGAGGGATTTCCCGAGTAAGTCCACTCAAGGGCCGCGCCTGCTGGTTATATGCCAGGATGAAGCCATCATGCGCTCAATCAACTCACCCCGCGACTGGAAGATGGCGTGGCGAACGACTTTGCGGGTGAGAATGCCGAACCAGATTTCAATTTGATTCAGCCAACTGGCGTGAGTTGGGGTGAAGGGCAGATGGAGGCGGTTGTGTTTTGCAACCCAGGCCAGGGTTTCTTGCTGCGATGAGCCGTTGTCGAGGACGACGCTAACTAAGATCCTTGTCCAGATATGCCTGCACAACCGGCGTAAAAAAGCGGATGAAAGTGACGATGTCGTTTCGCTGGATGGATTCCGCACGGATCTGCCCGCTGTGCACCTGCCGGCGGGCTAGCAGGGACGCAGTTCCGTTGCGCTTGTATTCGGGACTGAGCCTTTCACTCTGGTGCGGCTTCATGGGCAAGCGTGGCTGGGTTCGATCTAAGGCTTGGATCAACGTCTTTTCATCGACGGAGAGCACAATGGCGTTCCGGGGTGGTTGCATAGAGACCAAATCACGGCCAACATCTTGGGGTTCGAACTCGGGGTCATGGGGATGTTTCCAGTATCGGAAGCGATGGGCTGAAGCGGTTCGGCCGACAAAACCGCCTGCACGATGGAGGTACCGACGCCCAGATGTTGGGCCAAGGTGCGGACACCCCAGTGAGTTCCGACGGACTCCGGCGGTTGGCTGCACGCCGTGGCCGCGATCCAGTGTAGGATTGCGCCGTCATAGTTTCGCTTTCGCCCCGCCTGGCCCACGAAACCGGCAAGACGATTGGAGTCGAAACGGCGCCGCCACTTGACGACTACTGGCTTGGAGATCTTCAGCGCCTCCTGGATCTGTTGGTTGCGGCGTCCCGCGGCCGCCAGCAGCACGATCAGTGCTCTCAGCACATCCCGCTGAGCGGCCGAAAGAGAGCGGACAATGTTTGTCGAACGTGGTTCGTTCTTCCGCAGCCAAGTCGACATGGAGTGCTCAATGTGCCATGAGGAGCACAAGAGGAGCACAATAAGTTACGGCATCAATAAGTAAACTCATTTGACGAACGCGACGCTAGTAGTAACAGAGCTTGAATGCGCTCTTGTAGCACAAGGCACGGGTACGCTTACCGCGGCTGTGGCCGTAGCTTTCCCATCGATCAGCGACGTGCGCAAATTTTTCTTCGCCGGTCAGGCGGTGCATCACGCGCAATTGAACGATGTGCAATTGATGATAAAAGGGGCTGGCCACCATGGGCAACCGTGTGCCCGACTGTTCGTAGAGGGACCAGAATCCCAGATCGTAGCGATCGAGGTTGCGCGTCAAAGTCCGGACGGCGTGAGCAAAAAGGTCGCGCACCCCATGATCCCGGGTCGCCAGAAAATAGTCGTAGACGCCCCAGGCCGCCCAGATGAAACCGTTCAGGATGTGAGTGGGCGGAGAGACCACGTATTCCTCGAACCAGAGATCATCTTGTGCGTCGGTGAATGTGACTCCGCCTTCGGTCACGGGCTTGAAGAAGCTTTGCAACGCTTGTTGCGCGGCGTCGAGATAACGCGAATCGCCGGACTCTTTATGGGCGCGCACAAGCAGTGAGATGCCCTGCCCCTGCGCCAGTGCGGAATACCATGGTGCACGCAGCGTGTCGCGGTACTCCCAGTCGAAGTGGTGATTCCAAACCGCGAGTCCTTGCGCGTTCGGTTCGAGATGCGCGACGAGCCAATCCGCAACTCGCAAGAAGTTATTCCGAAAGGCTGGGTTTCCGCTGCGGCGGAAGAGGTTGCAGTTGCCTAGTCCGTATTGCGCAATTGCGATGGGGTTGTATTGCCGGCCGATTTTGCCGCGGTAATCGAGCTGGAGAATGCCAGCCGAGTCGTAGACACCGTTGTAGTTTGCTTTTTCGGCGAACACCATATAGTACTCGCCGAGTTCTCCGGCACTCGCATTCAGGTTCTCTTCGGGGACTTCGTGCCAGAACGTGAGATGGCTCTGACCCCCAATCAGATAGGCGCTGACGATGCGACGGTAATAACTGAAGCTAGGCAAAAGGGGCTTGGGTCCCGGAGAGATTTCTCGAACTATATCACGGGAGAGAATACGACTTACGGCCGGACGGCATACAGGGAGGTGACCATGTCCTCCGATTCGACGGCGACGGTCGTAATCGTCAGGCACTGCGTTCTGTTCTCCCCGTCGGGCAGGAAGGCGTTGCCGTATTGGAAAAGGCGCATGGGCCATCGATCCTTTTGCCAGGCGAGCAAAGGATGCCAATCGCGTCCGTCGCGGCCGCCGAAGATGCGAACGAAGCGATCGGCATTTTTCTTGCTTGGCTCAACCATCGTGGAAAAGAAAATATCACGCCCTACCCGGCATCCGTAGATGGACGAACTGCTGAGGGAGGCGAGTGCCGACAACTTTCCCTGACGATCCTTTTCCTGGCGATCCAGATGATAGATGGAATTAGCCTCGAGCGGCGTGTCGGAAGAGAAGTAGAGACCGCTTTCGGTAGGCACCAAGGCGACCGCGCGGGCTTGCTGGTTGCCTTGCAAAACGACATCAACCTGGCGAAAGTCGTAAGAAGCGCGAGCGATCCGGCACTCGTCGCCATGATCGCCAGTGAGCACCCAAAGACAGTCTCCCCACGGGTCGTGCACGATGTTGTGGACGTGACGGATCGCACCCTTGGGGAAAGTGTATGCGACGACCCAGGTGGCGCCTCCGTCGGTCGAAACGTAGATGTGGACTTCATCGCGGGAGCTGTTGTCGAAATATTCTCCCCAGAAAACCGCGCCGCTGGGAACCACGGTGATGTGCAAGGGACGTGTGCCGCGAGTAATTTTGTGGGTTACGTCGAACCGCTCTTCGTTGGGGCGAAGCGTGACGATTGCTCCTGGAACCGCGGCCACCATGCCGCCTGACGGCAACCCGGCGAGGGCATGAAAGCCGTCGCGAACGAGGCGTGAGCCGAGCTTGGTTCGCTCGGTCCACTTGCGCCAGAACGGCGGATGGAACGATGCAACAGTTTCCCACCTCTGATTATCGGAAGGAATCTGGCCTGAAGAAATTCTGGTGCGCAGAATATCGTAGCCACGAGAAGCGTATAAAACGTCGTCTATCCAGGTGAGCGCTCGGAGATGCGGGAATCGAGCGACGCGGCGGAGCGACTCCAGCGGAGGGTCATGGGAGGGGAGAGCGCTCATGACGGGACCGGATTCTCAGTCTTCGACTTCGTGACGAGAAACGGACCGATGGCGAGAACGTCCATGCGGGCGCGCTGGAAGCAGTCAATGGCTTCCTCCGGCGTGCACACGATCGGCTCGTTTTCATTGAAGCTGGTGTTGAGGACCACGGGGACGCCCGTCTTGCGATGGAATGCCGAGATGAGATCATAGTACATCGGATTCTCTTCCCGAGTCACACTCTGCAGGCGACCGGTATCGTCCACATGATTCACCGCACACAGTTCCTGGCGCTTCTCCGGTCGGATCTTGTACACGTGCAACATGAAGGGCGATGGATGATCATGCTCGAAGTAATCATGCTGATGGTCGGCCATGATCGATGGGGCAAAGGGACGGAACCACTCGCGGTGCTTGATGCGGGCATTGAGAACATCTTTCATGTTGGGCAGGCCGGGATGGGCGACAATTGAGCGATTCCCGAGCGCGCGCGGGCCCCATTCCATGCGACCCTGAAACCACCCGACCACATTCCCAGCTGCGATCTTCTCTGCAACCGCGTCGAGAAAGGCAGCACGCTCCAGCTGGCGATACTGCAAACCGGCACTCTGCAGCGCAGATTGAATGCGTGACTCGGAAAATTCCGGGCCGAGATAAGATTGCTTCAATTCATGTCGTCGCGGTTGTTTAAGTACCGAATGATAAGTATGAAGAGCGGCTCCTATGGCCAGGCCCTCGTCGCCCGCAGCGGGCTGAATGTAAGTCCGGCGAAATGGCGTGTAATCGAAAAGTTTGCCATTGGCCACGCTGTTGAGGGCGCAGCCTCCAGCCATCGCAAGGTCTCCGGAAGGGACACAGCCGTGAAGTTGATTCAGCAGATGGAAGAATATTTCCTCGAAGCGATGCTGAAGGGCGAACGCCAGGTCCATATCGCGTTGGGTAATTTCCGTGTGAGGGCGGCGCGGTTCGCCAAACAGTTTCTCCACGCGGTTTGAGAAGTGGCGGGCGAGTTTGACCGTGCCGTCCGCTAATACCTGCATTCCCTGGTTGCTCCCAAGCGGCTTGAAGTAACTCAGGTCAAGACGGAAGCCACCATTACTGGGCGCCACGATCTTACTGATTTCGTCGCGATAGGTATCTCTTCCATAGGGAGCAAGCCCCATGACCTTGCCTTCGTCGCCGTACTGGCTGTAGCCGATGAATTCGCAAATCATGGTGTAGATGCTGCCCAATGAGTGGGGAAGGAATACGCGGTCGAGAATTTCAATCTCGTTGCCTTCGCAGCGGGCCATCATCGTCGACACGAAATCGCCTGAGCCGTCATAGCTGAAACCAGCTGCCTTCTCCCACGGTGAGCAGTAGTAGGCGCTTGCGACGTGGGCGATGTGGTGTTCAAGATGGTGCTCCTGAAAACGAAGCTGCAAGGAATCGACTTGGAGCGCCTTCGACAACAGAGAGCGCACGTCGCGCATGGTTTCTTTGCGTTGGCGCAGCCGTATGAAGTTCAGAATCTTGGCCGGGTTGGCGAAAGCGTACTGAACCTTCTTCGCGAGGTTCGCGTCGCTGTCTTGCCCGACGGTTACATGCTGAACGTCAGAAAGCTTCGCGCCGACTGCATCCAGACATGCTTTTACCGCGAGCGCCGGGAAGCCGCCGAAGTGTTTATGGCGGTTGAGACGCTCCTCGGCAATGGCAAACTTCACTTCCCCGTCGAGCACGATCGCCGCGGAAGCATCGGCATGAAACATGTTGAGGCCCAAAATGAGCATGAACTACGCTTGTCTCCTCTGGCGTTGCACGTGTGATTGGATCATTCGCTCAGACTAGGATTCCGCGTGGAAATCGCGCTGGGCCTTCTTTGAGCGGCGTCGAGGAAGGCAGCCGTGTCGACGGAAAGACGCTTTCCCGTGGCAGCCGACCGATCGATGTGGAGGGTTGCGAGGGTGGAGCACACCAGTTCCTCGAACGGAATCGGCGCGTCGTTTTGGCGCAGCACGGATTGCACAACAGCAGCCCACTCGCCGCGATGTCCTTTGTCCTGACGCCACCGCGAGTGGATGAGCTCTTTGCGACCATTGCGCACGAGTTCGAGACGACGAAAATCCTCGAGGACTGCAGTGCTGCCTCCGCCGAACACTTCGATGCGTTCCTTGGAGAACGCCCGGTCGCCATTGGCGAGATAGCTGATCGTCCCCTCGGATCCGTTGCCAAAGCGCAACGAGACCAGCACATTGTCACCGCTGTAACGACCCGAGTTGCCGATTGTCCGCGCCGCGACCTCTACGATTGGTGAGCCCGCAAGGAACATCAGAAGATCGGGGAAGTGACAAACCTCGCCGAGAATGCGCCCTCCTCCCTGCTCCCGATCGTTGACCCAATGGTCGGTGGGAAGATATCCGGCGTTCACTCGATAATGCAGTGCGAGTGGCTCGGAGATCGGGGCCAGAAACGATTTCATACGCGTTATCATTGGCGCAAAGCGGCGGTTAAACCCGACCAACAGCGAGGGTCGTTGGGGTAACAGGATTCCGACATAGGCGCCAACGATCGAACGCAATTCATCTTCCGACAGGCAGAGCGGCTTTTCGCAGAAGACGTGCTTCCCTGCCGCCAACGCGGCCAGTACCTGCTTTGCGTGCAGGTGATGCCGAGTGGCGATGACTACTGTGTTGACGCCTGGATCGTGGATGAGTGCGGTCTCGTCGGTGGTGCAATTGTGGAAACCGAATTTGCGTTCGACATGTTGCGCGTGAGCTCCAGTGGCCGCGCAAACCGCGACTAGCGTCGTCTTGGCCGACGACCTCATCGCCGGAACCAGGGTCCCGGCAGCAAAGACCCCGGCGCCGAGCAATCCGACGGAAACACCTGTGGCGGCGGCAGGCTGACGTGCGGTAGTTGTCCGCTCGGGAACGATCGCGAGCGTGTGCAACTCGATTTCGGTCGCCGAGTATTGAATCACCACTCCCAGAAACGGCTCACGCGACTTGCCCGTGATCAAGTCGTATGCGCGCTGGGCACCGTCGATCGAAAAACGGTGCGTGATCAGCGAACCTACATCGACTTTTTTCTCGGCCAGGATCTGAACGAACGCTTCCATATTACGGGTTTCGGTCCAACGCACGTAACCAATCGGATAGTCGCGCCCTTTCTGCTCGTAGGCGGTGTCATAGCGGCCTGGGCCGTAGGACCGCGAGACACGGAAGTCGAGTTCTTTCTCGTAGTAGGCTTTGCGCTCGATATCCATGCCGACGGTTCCCACAGCTACGACGACGGCGCGATCGCGTGCGATAGCGCCCGCGAGATTAACAGGATCGCTGCTCGAAGTCTCGGCAGTGATCAGAACACAGTCAACGCCCGCACCGTGCGACCTTTCCAGGCAAAGCTCGCGAAACGCTGAGGCCGAACTGACCGCCGCATCGGCACCCAAGTTTCGGGCAAGGTCGACGCGCAACGCGTCGATGTCCATCCCTACCACACGGCTGCCCGCCGCCTTCAGCAGTTGCACTGCAAGTTGGCCCAGAAGACCCAGGCCAATTACCGCGACGAGATCGCCGAGTCTGGCATCGGATGTTCGTATGCCGTGCAGAGCGACAGCTCCCAGCGTCGCGAACGCGGCCTCGTCGAAGGGAACATTGTCCCCAGTGTTCGAGCGCGCGGGAATGCGTGCCACCAGCAACCGCGGGATGCACGCGACCTCAGCATGAACCGCGAATCCAGCACCCGCGCATGAAACTCGATCGCCGGGCTGAAGATCTATGATTCCGTCCCCGACGCCAATGACCGTGCCTGCACTGCTGTAGCCAGGACTTTGCGGTTGGTCCAGACGGCTGCGCACCGCCTGGATCGCCGAGAAGATGCCGTCGCGCTGAACCTTGCTGATGACCTCGCGTACCAGATCAGGGCGGGACTGCGCCTTCTGCAGGAGACTCTTGCGGGCGAACTGAGCAGACGCACGCTCCGTTCCGGCAGACACAACCGAGGCCGCGATGCGCACCAGCACGCACCCGGGCAGAAGCTGCGGCGCGGGGACCTCTTCCACCGTGATCGCGCCGGTGCTGGCGTGTTGGAGAACTTGTTTCATGCTGTAGCCGCTTGTCTGGGTGGGGCTGTCTCAGAGTCACCTTTTCTCGCCACGCCATCGAGAAATGTCTGCATCCACAATTCCAGCGTCAGAAACTGCCAAAGCTGCATCGACCAGTCCTGGCGCCCGCTGCGGTGTTCGTCGACCAAGCGCTGCACTGCCTCGGTACGAAACAGGCCGCGCTTGCGCAGTTGCTCGGCCGAGAGTAGGTCATCCACCATTTCCTTCAAATCATGGGCCAACCAATAGTCTACCGGAGCGGCGAACCCGGCCTTCGGTTGCTGCAAAACCTCGCGCGGCAGAATGTCTCGCATCGCTTGGCGGAAGATGTACTTCGTCGTCGGCCGGAGAAGGCCCTTCAGCTTCAAATTAGGTGGGACATTCCACGCGACAAATTCGGCCAGTTCACGGTCAAGGAATGGGACCCGCACCTCGACCGACGACGCCATGCTCATCTTGTCGTTGTAGGTGAGGTTGAGACTCGTCATGAATATTTTAGTATCGAGATACAGCATCTGGTGCAGAAAGTCAGCTTCGCAGACACGGTCGAATGCGACACGGTGCTGGCGGGCTGGATCCCACAGGGCGGCGTCGGATCCGAGTTCAGAAGTGTAGAGTGCTGATTTCTGCTCTTGATCGAGATATGTGCAGTTCGTGATGAAGCGGTCGACGGCATTGAGCGACGCGCTGCGGGCCATTTTCTTGATCAGGCGCAGTCTTCCCTTGAGCATAGTGCCCCGAAGGCTGGGCAATGCAGCGAGCCGGGCCTCGGCGGTGCGGCGCGCGCCTGATGGAACTCGTCCGTAGGCTTGCGCCCAGTAGTGCGCGACGTGCTTGCGGTATCCGGCAAAGAGTTCGTCACCGCCGACGCCCGACAGAAGAACCGTCGCCTGCTTGCGAGCCTCGCGGCAAACGAGATAGGCCGGGATGATGGCGGGATCGGCGATCGGTTCGTCCATGTGCCAGACCAGCCGCGGCAAGAGTTCGGTCACGTCCGGCTCAACGACGATCCGCTGGTTCTCGCAGCCCAGGTGGCGCGCTAATCGGGTAGCAACCTCGGGATCGTCCAGTGTGGTTTCACCGACACAATACTTACGCGGGAAACTGATGGTGTAGGTCCGAACCGGCTGGTTTGTCGCACGGCACATCACGGCGACGACGCTCGAGGAATCCAGTCCTGCGCTGAGAAAGGCTCCGATTGGAACATCACTCACCATTTGCTGTTCCACGGAAAGCTGGAAGCGCTCGCGAATTTCATCTGCGAGATCCGCGGCGGTACGCGCGTAGTTCGCATCGGCCCGCGGAAATCTCAGATCCCAGTACTGCCGAACTTTCAGTTCGCCGTTACGAAATGTTGCGCAATGTCCAGCGGGAAGTTTGTAAATCCCCTGAAACATTGTTTTGGGATCTGGAACCCAGAGAAACGTCAGATACTGATGCAACGACTGCAGATCAAGCTCCGCCTCGATCCCCGGCACCTGAAGCAGCGCCTTCACTTCCGATGCAAACGCCAGTCTTCTGCCGCGCTGCGCGTAGTAGAAGGGTTTGACTCCAAAATGATCGCGCGCCAGGAACAACTCCGGCCTTCCCGAACGAAGATCACAGATGGCAAATGCGAACATGCCTTTGAGGCGCTGAAGGCAATCCGCGCCTTCTTGCTCGTAAAGGTGAAGTACGACCTCCGTGTCGGTGTTCGATGAGAAATGGTGGCCCTTGCTTTGCAACTCGCTACGAAGTTCGGCGAAGTTGTAAATTTCGCCGTTGTAAGTGATCCATACGGTGCCGTCTTCGTTCGACATCGGCATGTGGCCATCCGCTGAAAGGTCGAGGATGGCAAGGCGGCGGCTTCCAAGGCCGATGTAAGAATCGTCAGGGAAGCGGCGCTCCCAGAGGCCGGAATCATCCGGACCACGGTGCGCCTGAACATGCGACATCCGTTCTAGAATTTCTCTGTTTCCGCAGTTAGCCAGTCCGGCGATGCCACACATAAATGGCTTTGGTCCTCTCTATTTGTGACTTCTGTTCTCTTCGTTCTGCGTCCTCAACTTTAGTTCGTAGATCTTCGCCTTCGTGTGAAACATCTGAACCGCCTGAAAACCGCAATAAATCAGGCCTGGGACTCCATCCAGAAATCCTAACCGGAGAAAATAGCGATACAGGAAAAGGAGTACGGACGAACCGGGGAGTGCATACAGTTTGCGTTTTAGCCAGCGCCGCCGCTGAGCCTGAGTGCCGAAAAGCGATGGCGGCAGATCTTTGTCATACGCGGCCCGCAACAATACCGACGACTCCCAGTTGGAATACTCGTCGTGTTTTTGAATATAGCGTGAGAGGGAATCCACATTGTGATGAGTTAACGGATTTCGCAGTTTCGCCGTTGCACCGTTGACCACGACGTGTTCATGGATTTCCATGTCAGCCATGGAGGCGTCCTGATCCATCAGGCGACATTCATACCGCCCCCTGCCGCGGCGAAATAGGGGCATCTTCCACAAATCCACATCCCCATGGCGCAAGATTCGGCCCAGAAAACAAATGCGCAGCAGGATGGCGTAGCCATCCACTTCCGGATTCTGAATTGCATGGCGAATCTCTTCGGCAAGTTCCGAAGTAACGACTTCGTCGGCATCCAGCAGAAAAATCCAGTCGTTAGCGATCGGCAGAGTGTCGATGGCCCATTGGCGCTTCTTGGGCCATCCACCCCGGTAATGGAATTGCACAACCTGGGCTCCGTGCAATCGCGCGATCTCGACAGTTTCGTCTGTGCTTTGCGAGTCGATTACGTACACTTCTCCAACATCTGTCAACGCTTGCAGACAGCGCGGCAGATTCTTGGCTTCGTTGCGCACCGGGATGATTACGCTGACCGGGAGTTTAGCGGCCGTGGTGCCTTGGGCGGGTTTTCGAGCTTCTTCAAGCTTTTCCATTTCGTGTTAAATCGACAGATTTTGCTCACACCAGCCTTGCAGCACGTACAACGACCACGGACGCGACCAGGAAGTTCGGCCATTTAGAAAATCTTGCCACACGTTGCGTGCAGCCGATCCGCTGATCAACGAACCGAGGACTCCATCCCCAATCTTGCGCAAACTCTCTTCTACGATCGGACGCATGGTGGTGTCTCGCAACCAATGTTCGAAGGGCAGGGTAAAGCCTCTCTTCGCCCGACGAACAATCTTGTCCGGGAGTTGACCTGCCAGCGCTCTCACCAGCAACGGCTTCGGCCTTATTCCATCCAGCTTCCAAGAGCCGGGCAGTGCGAGAACGCGCTGCGCCAACTGATGGTCGATCAACGGCACGCGCACCTCCAACCCATGCGCCATGCTCATGGAATCTACGTCTCGCAGCAGGGTGTTGAGCATATAGCATCGCGCTTCCAGGTAGGAGACGCGGTTGACCGGGTCCAGTTCGAGTGCGCTGCTCAAGCTCTCATTCAGAGGCTTTGCCGCGCGCTGGAACGCTGCGGAGTTGTTGGTCATCTGAGGCGCCAGTGTTTTCTGCTGCTCGGGCGTAAAGAGCATTCGCGAAAGAAAATATGGATGCACGATTCCGCTGCCGTTGCGCCCGAGAGCGGCTAGTTTACGATTCTGGTCACTTGAGGGGGCAAGCGCCGCGAACATATCTGCCGCTGGACGGCGGACCGCCCCAGGAAGGCGGCCACATATCTTCGCAAATCGTTCCATCCGCGGCACGGTTGCAAAAGTTGAGTAGCCCGCGAACACTTCGTCGCCGCCCAGACCGGAGAGAACAACTTTCAGACCGGCCGCCCGGGTTCGTTCCGCCACAAAGTATGTGTTGATGCCATCAATGGTTGGCAGATCCATCGCATGTGTGGCTGGCGCCATCGCAGCCAAGAAATCTGCCTGCGAAACTGTAATCTCATGATGATCGGTGCGGAACTGGCGTGCGATGGTACGAGAGTACTCCCCCTCGGAATAGTCTGACTCTCGAAATACGATAGAAAACGTGCTCGGCCGCACACCGCTGCGGCCAAGAATGCCGACCAGGCTACTGGAATCGATGCCTCCGGAAAGGAATACACCTACGGGCACGTCGCTGGCCAGTTGCATGCGCACCGATTCATCCAGCTTCTCAGCGAGCTGCTTCTCAAGTTCGGCTCGGCTTTCCGTTTGGCGAGCGCAAACATCGCTGCCCCATTCATGGTTGCGATCGACCAAGTCCCAGTACGGCTCTTGTCTTACCTGACCTTTCTCCCAAGTCAGATAGCAGCCAGACGGAAGCGAAGTTATTCCCTCGACCAGTGTGTTCGGGTCGTAAAGCGATCCAAAAGTCAGATAGTTGATGAGGCCGGCTGGATCTATAAGGCGCTTTACGAGCCCGGTTCCGAGCAGCGTTCGGAGCTCGGAAGAAAAGATAAAATACCGATCCGAGTGGTGGAAGTACAGAGGCTTAATTCCCATCGGATCTCGAGCAAGGAACAGGCGGTGCCGCTGCGCATCCCAGATGGCAAGAGCAAACATCCCACGAAACTCACCCAGGCATTTCTCTCCCCAGTGCGCGTACGCTTTGAGAATCACTTCAGTGTCGGAAGCGGTGATGAACCGCAATCCCATCCGCTCCAACTTCGCGCGAACTTCGCGGAAGTTGTAGATCTCTCCGTTGTAGACGATCCAGTTGCCGGTTTCCGGATCGTTCATGGGCTGATGTCCCAAGGGAGACAGGTCGAGAATTGCGAGGCGGCGGTTTCCCAGGCCGATCTCTACGGGTTCCCCGGAGGAGTCCTGCAGAATGACCGTGCCGCTGTCATCCGGCCCGCGGTGAGCGAGAGATTTCGTCGCGCGCTCCAGCACAACGCCGGGCACTCGCGCGTTCCGGGCAATGATGCCGAAGATTCCGCACATCCGACTCTCGTTTCCTAGGGGCTTTGCAAATCATCTTACGCGAAATAATTGATGCTTCGGAGAGAGTCGATTGGCTGTGAGGTGTAAAGTCATGTTCCCGCCAGGCCACACGCCAGCTGCAGCAACCGCTCGAGGTGCTTGTCCCAACTGAAGTCTCGCGACCGCAACTGTCCCATTTTGCGCATGGTTGCGGACTGCTCCTTTGATCGAGATGTCTGAATAACGGTTTCCGCTAAATCTTCTGGAGAAAAACGCAAAAAATATCGCGCAGCTTCCCCGCATATCTCTCGATGCACCCCCAAATCCGACGCAATCACGGGAAGCTCACTGGCCATGGCCTCAACCAGCGGGTGAGCAAATGTTTCGGCGTAGGCGGGAGTCACATACAAGTCGCATGCCCGATAGAGGTGATGCAATGAGTGGTAAGGAATTGTTCCCAACTCAACAACCTCTTCGCGCAGCCCAAGTTTCCGCACCAACTGGGCCGCCGTGTCTGCACGGTAGGCTCCGGGATTGTCCGCAGAGTTGAGTTTGCAGGTGAGGATCAGCCGGACCGTTTGAGGATGCAGATTTCTCTTCAAAATCCCAGTCGCGCGAATTAAGGTTTCAAAATTGCGGTAGTAGTTATAGTGGCTCACGAATAGGAGACGAAGAGAACCTTCGGCGTCGGTGAGGCGCGCTTGCACCTCTTGGGGCAAGTGCGCCTGATCGCGAAAGAACGCTTCCGCATCAAAACCGTGATGGATCGATACTACGTTCTTCCCCGTCCACTGCTGAAGTTCGGCAGCGAAAGTTGCGCTGGGAGCGATTGTGCAGTTCGCGGCTCGCACGGACCAGCGGGCGAGCGTTCGTTTCATTTCAGTGTCAAGCCACAACCGATAATCGCCTCGATGGCGCAGATCGCGTAGAAAGTCAGCGGACGTGTAGAGTGCGTTCCGGCTAAGAAGGATTTGCGGCACCGGCGAACGGTATAAAGCGAAATTCCCGGTAGACAAAAGAACTTCGGCCCCGGAGTTCCGAATTAAACTGCGCAGGCGTCGCTGCTCGTACGAGAATCGTTTTCCGGAACTCGAAGGTGAATCTACTTGCAGGACGCTCACTCGGGCTGATTCTTTGATTTGATCGCGCAGTGTTTCACCCAGCAGAACAGTTGTGCGCACGTCGTCTCGAACTGCCAGGCGCGGCAAAACGTTGCGGATGTAGGTGAGTCCCCCACCGGCGCTGGCTCCAATCGCGTTTACGAAAAGGCGGATCATATTGCGGCGCCAAACTTCCGAATTTCCGTCTGCTCGCAGTCCCGAGAGCAAAATGCCTGAGCCACAATCATCGGGACACATCCTGATAAATTCTTAGTAAGTTTTGCGCCTGGTGGGATAGCGTAAGTCTGCTAAGAATCGTCTGTCGTGCAGCGTCGCCGATTCGCGCACGCATCCCGGGATCGCCAAGCATAATCTCAAGCGCTTTCACCAGTTCCTCTACACCATCGACCGGAACTAGCCACCCGTTGCTGCCGTGCTGAATGATGTCATCGATGCCCTGTCCCCGGCACGCGATTACGGGCTTGCCGCAAGCCATCGCTTCCAGGTAGACACATCCCAGCCCTTCGTTCCGGCTGGGCAAAACAAATACCGTGCAGCGGCGCATAGCCTCGGCCACTTGGGCACGACTTCGTCGCCCCAGGAAATACACCTGATTGCTGACCCCGAGATCTTTGGCCAGAGCGACAAAACGTTCCCGATCTGTTCCATCTCCAATGATCAAACAAGGCAGATCTGGATAAGAAGTTCTCAACCCGCGGAGGGCTCTGATTACAAGATCGTGTCCTTTTCCGGCTAATAAATTCCCCACCACGAGAATAGCGGGGCCGTCAGGTTGTTCAGAGCTACCTGGTTCGTATCTGCCTGGTTGCATGCCAGGAGCAAACAAGTCGGGATCAACGCCGTTGTAGACGACCTCAGCGGCAACCAAAGCTTCTCGATCCCTGAGCAGACGCGCCACTTTTTCGCTGATGCAAATCACTTTGCTTGCGCTCCGATAGACGCGGGAGGAAGCTTTGCGGCGCCATGCTGCAGCGATCCCTTGCTGGAAGCAGCTGTTGAAAACATCCAAGCCATGAACGGTAACCACAAACGGAATGTCCAAACGATGCGAGAGAACCGCCGCAGCCTGGCCGCAAGGCAGCGCAGCGTGCGCATGGATCACATCAATCCGGGAAACCCGATGAAGTTGGCGGACGCGGCTCAGGAGGACCGGGCTCAAGAACTTCCCGGCACTCGACAGACCAAAATTGCCGGGGAGTCGGGGATAGCGAATCCACTCCGCGGGGAACTCATCGGTTGATTTTCGGACATCATGATAAATCGACTCAACCGCGATTACCGAGCAGGTCACGCCCATAGCCTGGAGCTGCTGCAGAGGTTCCGCGACAAAGCACCCACGCTCCTCCTGCCCCACGGAGGGATAAAAAGGAGCGAGCGTCAGAAGATGCAGCTTAGCGGGTATAGCTATCTCCACGCATTCGTGCAGCCTAACAGAGTCGGATACGCAAGACTCGGGGCCGATGGCTTTCATTATTCGGCGTAGAAGGTTCCAAAGAGAGTTCAGTATGCATTCCGCGGTGCGCTGGTTGTCCGTAGGTTTCTCGAGTGATTATGGAGGCTTCGATCAGCGCGTGAATTTGACACGGGCACAGGTGACGCCAACAGTCCATACCGCTTATGAAACAAAGCTACGGATCTGTCGCGTTCGGCTTCGGGAATCATATCCATCAAGACAAACGCTGAAAACCAGAAGAGGACGCAGAGATACGATCCCACCGCAAAGAGCCAGTCTTCAAAGCAGGCATGTACCAGGCCCGCGATTACAATCAGCGCGAAGGGAAGGCAATAATGATGAGGGCTTCGGGTCTTTCGTATCCATTTGTAAACTCGCGCCAGCGCGCGAATGAGGATGAGAATCAGGAGCGCAAAAGGCGCGACGCCCAGGATTCCCACATATTCCGCCAGCGCAAAATAACTGCTGCCGTGCTCCCGTTCGGTGCCTTCCGCCGTGTAAACGGAAGATGCGTCGAGGAATGGCCGACGATCCCCGAGTTCACTTGTCCCAAAGCCACTGCCGACCCACGGATGCCGTTTTACGACGGAGAGCGTCTCAGCCCACGGGGAAAGGCGAGAGCCGAACACACCGTGGGAAGCGCCTTGTGCCTTATAAATAATTCTTCCCGAGACGGAGGAGAGCAATTCGCCCAGATGAGAAGGAGCGGCGACGGCCATCAGCGAAAGAACAAAAATGTAGATGAAGGTGCATTGCAAGAGCAATCGGTGGCGACGCAGAGCGACCGTAGACACGAGAAAGACCACCGCAGCACTCAAAATCGAGGCGCGCGAGTTGGAAAGATATAGTAAAGCGCCGCATACGATCAAGGCGAAGAATCTGCGTTGCTTCAAACCACGAGTGTCCGCCGCCAGAGCCGCCCACAACAGGACCGGAATAGCAACCATGCCGATGACGGCTCCCAGCGAGTTAGGGTTGCCAAAGACTCTGAAATCCAAAACGAAGTAACACAGCGCTGAAAAATAAACCAGCCCTTCGCAGCCCAACACCAGGCCACTGATAAACTTTTTCTCTCGCCCAGCAATCGCGATGCGCGCTCCCGACGATGCGTAGAGAAACAGCAAGAACAAACTCAATACTTTGAGCAAAGCCGTTCTTGGCACTTCGGAAACTAAGGCGCTCACAATTGCCGATAACACGCAAAACAAGGCTACGAGATGGAACGGTCCGAAATGTCGCGGCCCTGGACGCCTGATCCAGATCACAAAGCCACCGAACGCGCCGATCCCCAGGAACAGCCAGCGTAGCGACATCGCCGTGGCATAAAACGGAACCAGCGATCCTGCCCAAAGAAACGTTCCAATCAATAATGGAAGGAACAACTCCTCAAAACGGCTGAGCCCGACCAAGGCGATCTCCAATGCGAGAATCGCACCCAGGAGGGTGGTGTTGGCGAATAAAGCCGGATGGTTCTCCACCAAAGTGAACAGCAGCAGAATCGCCGTGGTTGCCGCAACGAGAAGGATCAGCCGAGTAGGGCGCTTCGTCAATTGGTCTCGCATATGGATCTGACTGCGTGTACTAAGCCTGCAGCCCATGCCTCTGGAGAGTATGCTTCGATTCGGCTCCTACTTCTGGAACCCATCTCCGTGCGCAGCTCGGAATCGCTTGCTAATCGCGCCATGGCGGCAGCCAACTGAGTCCGGTCCTGTGGCGAGATGACAAATCCATTCCAACCATCCTGCACGAGATCCGCCACACAGCCGGCAACACTGGTGACGATCACCGGCGCCCCGCACGACATAGCCTCGTTCACCACCAATCCCCAGGTGTCGCTATGAGTTGGAAAAATCAATGCGTCTGCCAGAGCATAGAAATCCGACAACCCTTCGCGATGTACAAAACCAGTGAACTGGATGGTTCCAGATACGATTCGCGATGCTCGTTCCGTCAATTCGGCGCGATCTTCGCCGTCTCCGACAAATACTAAACCAACCTTCGCGCGAATCTTAGTGTCAATCTGGGCATAGGCTTCCAGGAGTTCGAAGACTCCCTTGGTTTTCACCAATCGGCCAACATAAAGGAAGTATCGCAATGGCAGCGAACACCGTGCGCGTACTTGCATCTGGTTTCTACGCGCGTCATTCACCGACGTCGAAAATAGCGTGATGTCAACGGCGTTTGGCGCCGTGAAGATGCGTTGATCCGGTATCCCAAAATCCTGCAGGTACTTATACGACGATATTCCAGGAACAATGAACGCCCGGCACATATGCAGAAATTGCGCCTTCAGGAATTCCACGGGACGATGCCGTTGTCGTTTGTCCAAGGCCGTGCTTTCTGACCAAAGCAGCAATGGAACCCGGTGAGTCCTCGCCCAGTAGGCTGCCTGCCAGGACGTTAGATAGCTATATCCTCCACACAATACGGCATCAGGCCGAATCCTATTCAGGGTTGAACAAACCTGGCGATTGATCAAAACGTTGTACTTACCAAGCCGGCGCCGCCAGGAGGGAAGCACATCGTAATTGAAGTGGATCTCATTCTTATAGATCAGCCACTCGCGCACGCTGGGATCGGTCTCGGAGAGAAAAACCACATGCAGGTCTAATTCCCGTCTGTTTGCCAAGGCATTGAAAACAGGAATCCGGTACGGCGCAATGATTTCCGTAACGATCACCAGCCTGGGGATCAAGCAACAAGCTCCGATGTTGGATCATTCTTGCGCACTCGCGCCAAGCGCATAAAGATGGTCTCCCATTGGCGGGTGATGACGTCCCAACTGAAGCAACTCATGTGACAACGCCCTGATTCTCCCAGAGTGCGGCACAGGTTCGGGTTCGCAAGTAGTTTGCCCAACCGCGACACTGTCTCGTCGTCTGATGCTGTCAGGAAGCCCGTCTTGCCGTCAATTACGGACTCGGGTTCGTAGTCCTTGCGCGCGATCACCGGCAAACCACTCGCGGCCGCCTCCAGCAATGCTCGCGGCGATCCCTCCCATCGGGAGGGGAACAGAAAGATATCTGCGCTCCGATACTCGTCGCGAACCGCAGTTCGTCCTAGTGTTCCTCGCATCGTGACGTTCGCTAGCCCGCCCGCGCGCGCACGGAGTTGCTGAGCCATGACGCCGTCTCCGACGAGAACAAAATCAGCTTCCGGATAGCGTTGCGCCGCATCTAGCACAACCTGTGGTCCCTTGAAAGCCCGAAGCGCCCCTACAAACAGCACACGCGGTCGCGGATTCGCAGGACGCTCCAAATTCGGCGCAAAGAAGTCGGTATCAACCCCCGTCGGAACCACTTCGCTCTGACGACCATAATTGATTTCGAGACTCCGTTTGACGAAAGCGGAGTTGCTGAACAGATAATCACAACCCAGGACGGTCTCCTCGACGAGCCGAGCCGTTTGTGGAGTGATCGTCTCATCCCGCCAGTCGGTTTGAGATTCGACTGTTCCCACGATCAGGCTGTGGCTTCCTCGAAGGGATCGCATTCTCAAATACCAGCGGCTGGCAGGCGACGCCTTCAAATAGAAGATGATTTCCTGCCGACCGAATAGAAACTGTGCGAGTAAGGGAATCGTCTGCAACCGATTTGGAAGTTGTATCAGTCGCATATTTGGCCGACTGCTGATCTGGATGGACGGAGGTCCGTGCACAAACATCGTCACAGAAAAGCGGTCGGAAGCCAATCGAGTAACGATTTCGCGAGCGTTTATCATTTGGGCATTCGTCAGCCCCTCGTCTGCGAGTGAATCGACCAGGATGTTGACCGGCTTCATAGCCTTCTTTTTCCAGTGGGATTGGGATCCCTAGACCACTGCATTCGAACCCGTGGCGGCTAACGGACTTGTAACATTCAGATCAACATCACGTAAGAGCGCTCGCAGGTAATCCTCTGAACTAGGCCGCGTACCGGACTTTCGTAGATGATCGAGTGCAGCTTGGAGCAAGCGACGCCGCTCTGGCTTCGCGGCTGCCCTCGATAAAGGCGCTTGTTCTCCCGGATCTGCTTGCAGGTCAAACAGATCGCTGGCGCCGGTATCGAAGTTCAAGCGCAATTTGTATCTTGCCTCGCGGATTGAGAGCAGGCGCGCTTCGCGCCGCTGATCGAGGTTAAAAGGATTGGTACATCCCGCGATGCACTCGGAGATTGCTGGCTCGCTCCATTCAGTTCCTTCCTGAATCTGCTTCCAGTGACTTCGTCCCTGAAATTCCGGCGGGATGGGCAAGTCCGCAGCCGCCAATAGAGTCGGCGCGAGATGCACTAAACTAAAGGGATTGCTGGACACCGGCTCGTTTTTGGATCCCGGCACACGGAGGATCAGTGGAACATGAATCAACTCCTCCACTAACGAGGGTGCATGGTAGCGGCGATCGTGTTCGAGAAATTCCTCTCCATGATCCGCTGTAAAAGCAAAAATGGAGTTTTCCCAGCGGTTGAATTGACGGAGAATCTCGACCAGTCGCGATAGCTGCGCGTCCACCCAGCGAACCCCAGAGTCGTACATGGCGATGACTTCGTCGCAATGGCGGCGGAGGCGTTCGCTCCCGATGTCAAAGCGGTTCCAGTAAGCATTAAGATATCGCGCTCGTAAAGGAGTCAATGAGCTTTCCCCGAAAATCCTCAATCCTTTTTCGGTTGGGTAATACGGCGAATGCGCATCCATAAAGTGAAGCCATAGGAAAAAGGGATTTTTTTCGATGGAGGCGAGCCAGGCGCGAGCACCGTCGACGATCACATCCGCAGCCGGGAAGCGGCGCAGCACATCGAGCGACGCAGCAGCTGGGAGTTGGCGCTGGCAGTATTGAAAGTAAAGTTCGTCGTACGCAGTCGCAATCCCCGGAATCCTATGACTGGCCTTTTCCAAAATGCGGTTCACGCCGTCAGTCCATCTCGCGCCCCTTGGCGTGGATGATCCGTTTGGACTGGATGATTGAGCGAGATCGTGCAAGAAGTCGCGGAACGTATCAAACCCGAAATCGTATCCAAAGCGCGCAGAGAGATAGGGATTGCCAGCACCGAAAAAAGCCGTCGCATATCCGTTTTCTTTGAGGGCCGAGGCCAAATTTGCTTCTTCGGGCGCAAGTCCCAGCACTTCTCGTCCGAGCGCCAGGGGAAAACGCGATGCCATAATTGCGGGAAACGAGTAATACGTGGGAACACCGGCCACAACTGCAGTTGGGAAGACAGAACTTTCCCTGGCAAGACTATCGAGAAAAGGAGTGGTCGGGCGTTTATAACCCATGAAGCTGCAGTGATCTGCACGCAGACAATCCACGGTAACCAGAATCAGTGATATCCGGGCATCCATCTAGGCTCTCGGAGCGGCTGCAAATCCGCCAGCGGTAAATTTTCGCTTCGTCACCGGCACGCGTATCGTCGATTGCATCGATTGCAACGTCCCTTTATCGACCAAATCGTACAGATCCTCGTCGCGCACATATAACAAATCGGTGTATTTTTTCTCTAACGTCAGTAGAAACTCGTCCAGGAGTCCAAGCGTGCGGCTGCGAAAGTCCTTAATGGTCGAGTGAAAGTTGATGGAGTGTAAGGAAACGATCGCGGGCAGGCCACGGGAGAAACAATCCGCGGCGGCTTGCACGCAGTTGGCCACCGAAAAATCCTGCGCAATGGCAGGCTCGAAATCGATTACCCGGTATAGATGCAAAATGCCATTTTCGTCAAAGTGTGGAGGCATTGCGCCGCCCGGCCCGTTTTGCGCTACACGTATGTCATGCTTCGCCCACGCTTTGTGCGTGCTCTCATCGGCTCGATAGCCCGGAGCGCATGCTGAAATTGGAGCTTTCGAAAAGAATCCGGCAAAGCTCTCCACCGCGGAGTCGATCAGACTTCCCTGATTTTCAAAGGCCAAAAAGGCTTTTTCTCCGCGTCGTTCAGAGTCCCAGTATTCAAATCCAATCCATGGCATTCGCCAATGGATGTAGGGAACTCCCGCGTTCCACAAGAGTCGCAGAAGAATGCCGCGTTCTCCCGAGTCGGCCAGATGCCGTTCCACGGCTGACCGGCAGAAGTGCGTCGTGCCGTGCAGAGCTGGCGACAGAATCCCGGCCGCCATTCCTTCACGGTATGCTTGGTAAAGTCCCGGACGATTCCAGCCATCGGGAAGACCTTCGGCCAAGGGGCGCAGGTAAGTCTGGCGAAAGTTGTTGGCGCTCACCCTCGCGAAATCGATGTTGGTTGTGACGAAGTTCATTCCTAAACTCGCGGACCGCCCAACTGAATCGCGGTGCCGTTGCAGGGTTGACGTGATCGCCGCGACATCCTCGGCGGTCTCGAGACTGTAGAAGTCATAGCTGCGCTCGCCGAGGTTGAGGCCTAGATCCCGCAATTCTTCGAAACCATCGCGATCCCGCACGCCAACCCTTCCCCAGTCATCGCTCTGCAGCACGACCAAAGGCCGGCCGAAGGTGAACCCTTCAAGCGGCAGAAGAGAACGTCCACGCCGCCATGCTCTTCGGAAGATATTGCGCACGGAGCGCCCGTTAGTGTCCGGCATCACGTCGATACTCATTTCTCGGCCAATACGCTGTAGTTCACAACAAATTGGTGGTTGCGACCGCCGGACAGCTTTTCCAGCAAGGCTCCAGTGAGATTCACAACAGGGCAAAGGCTGCGCCTATATATGAATCGAGCTGCAGGATATCGCATAAACATGTCGCAACAAGTGTTCACGGTGCGGAAAAAACCCGCTACGCTGCCGCCTTCGGCCAGGACTTCCACTCGACTGAAACCAGCCAGCAGATGGCGCAAGCCCTGAGGCAAGAAGCGCCAGCACTCCTCCTCGGCATCGGTTGCGCAGGCGCTGGGAACGCTGAGAAGCAACGTTCCTCCCGGCCTCAGCAGGCGGTAAATCTCATCGATGACCAGCGAGGGCTGGGCAATGTACTCGAGCATCTGAGTACAAATCACGAGGTCGAATTGAGAATCACGTAGAGGGATCTGCTCGCCACGAGCTACGACACTCACAAGCGAGGTATACCGCAGATCCACGGCAACATACCGGTGAACCCGCTTCGCGATTAGAGGACGATAAGGCTGAATCCTTCCACCGACATCAAGCACATCGAGATGACTTAATGAAAGCTGCGCCAGCCAGCGATTGAAAATATTGCGACGCGCTCTTAAAACCAGCCAGTTCGGATTGGTGAGCTTCGGGAAAAGACGTTCTCTGCCCTCCCTGATCACTTCGCTCAAAGTTGGGAGTTTATCCATTCCCTGGCCGGTCAGATACGCATCTCTTAAGAGCTCGTTCTTAGATATACCCCAAATCCCTTAACCTCTCTTCGACGACGGCCTGATCGGCCCGATCCATATCGATGGTGTCCCGACGAAGCACTTCTTTTAATAAGAAGATGATCAGATCATCCACGGTTCGAAAGGTGCTGCCAAACTTTTTTTCCGCGGCAGCGCACAAATCGGCAGGAAGTCGAATTTCACGGGATTCACTCATCATTGACCGCTGGACCTCATTGCCTCAGAATACCGTGCACTCGCGCCCGGATAGCATTCATGATTAAGCGATCATCCGCATCCAACCCCAATGCGAATGTCACGGCAGAAAACACCGCGTAAGCCAAGAGCAGGGCCACAACGATCTCTAACCATGCGGGGCCCCTCGAGGCTGCAACCTTGCCCACTAGCAACACTATGAAAAGGGCGCTTCCGATGGAGGGAAACAACTTCAGATAGCTGCGATTATAAGGGGACAGCTTCATTGCTTGGCGCACTTCCACAAGGTTCCAGACATTCGTCCCCGCATTGGTAATGGCTGCCGCGACGGCGGCACCCAGCGCACCCCAAACCGGAACCAATTTGACGCTCAGGACCACCATGACCACCGCCATCACTACCTGTACACGGATCAGGCGGCGCTGGTTGCCTGACATCAATAGGAGGTAGCCCACCGATCCGACGGCGCAGTTTACTAACTGGCCGCAGGTTCCAATCACCAAAATTGGCCATCCAGCCTCAAAATCGTGACCGAAGATGCGCATGATCGGGTGCGCATACGCGATCATCACGATCGCCAGAGGAAGGGTGAGGCCCAGCATCCACTTGGTCAAAGTCTGAAACAAACGTCCCAGCAGAACGAAATCGCCCCGGGTGTGAATGTCGGCGATTACGGGAGCGAAGATCTGATTCACTGACTGCAGAACAATGGGCTCATAGGCAATCAGCGCGGCGGCGACCGCATACACTCCAACGTCGTGAGCTCCGCGGTAAAAGCCCAGGGCGACGCGATCCGACTGACCCATGAAGAATTCCATCAATCCAACCCCGAATATGGCTGCGGAGAAAGACCAGACTTCCGGCTCCATCCAAAGTTTTTTCGGATTCAGCGATCTGGCCGCGACTGGGGTTAGCCGCCACACGAGAGAAACCAGAAGCAGCATCATTACAACCGCGCTCACAATTTGCGCAAAAAGGTATCCCCACAGACCAGCACCCAAGGCGAGCAGTAGCACCGTGAGGCCCATAGTGACTGGGCTGGCTACGAAGCGGCTGATCACGGTTCGCCGGCCGACTTCCTTGTAGCCTGCCAGGACCTTTTCGAAGAAGCCATTGAGCGCGCCCGCAATCATGAGCAGCGCGAACAAGGGAAGGTAGCGTATGAGTTGCGGAGAATGATAGAAGCGCGTGGCTACCCAAGGCCCGATTTCAAGCAAGAGAGCCGCAAAAATCAGGTTGGTAGCCAGCAATATCCAAGTGCCATTCCACAGCAATGCTCGCAACGATTCGACTCTCTTGTGGGCTGCGTACAGAGCCACGTAACGCATTGCTGAACCCGGCAGACCCAGCGCGTTGAAGATGCCAAGAAAACTGACTATAGTCATGCCCAAGGCATACCGCCCGAGAGCTTCAGCGCCCAGTGCACGGGCAAGGTAGACCTTGAAAACATAACCAAGGGCTGCAGAAAAGATTGTTCCTGCGAATACGATTCCGGATTGCCGGGAGATCCGCCCCATCTCCGTCTGGTAGTTCAGCTTCTCCAATGCGAGGAGTGGTTCGCTATGGAGAGACACGGATGGAGCGCGGCGCTCGAGATTTGTTGCTTCAGCCTGCAGTTCAGGTAGCAAACCGGACGCCAATTCTTCTTACTCCTTCGAGCGCCGTCGCGAAATCATCTGTTGTAATTCTTTCATCCCAACTGAAAACCAAATCGCGACTCGCGATGCATTAGCCTAAACCCTTTCTGGTTACCTGGGCAGTCTCTCCCTCGGCTACCTTTGGCCCAGCATACGTCGAACTGTCGATTCGATTTTTGGAGACTTTTTCAGAACCGTAGCCACACGATATCTCACAATCTCCTGCAGATGACGGCGCCATGATCTTGTCCCGGTAACATGCAGAGTCTGGCGCGTGCAATTCCCAAATCGTTCTTTGTAGCCTTCCGCGCCTAACCCCAAGTCAACAACATTTACCCCATCCATGTCGCACGCTTCGGACACAATTCTCGCGAGCAGGCAATAGCCAGGAGAGTGCTCTTCCCAGCCATTGTCGAAGGTTGGTTGATACCAGAACCAGCTCCCGCAGAATTGAAAGCCATAGTTCCAAGCTACTGGCTGGTCGTTAACCGTCAAGATGCTCAGAGTCGCAACTCCGGAATCCGAAAATCGGTTGGCTAAATCCTCGAGGAAGCGCCGGCGCTCAGAGGTTGCAAGGCTACTGCGGAGCCCCATGGCCAGAAAGCGCGCCGCATGGGCGTCGGCAAAACCCCGCAGGGCCGGCTGGATTGCACTCCACGATCTCAGATGAGCGAACCGGACCGTGCCCGCACGTTCCAACCCGCGCAGTTTTTGACGAAGCTTCTTCTTATGAGTTATCGCAGCCTTTAACATCTCGCGTTGTGCGCGGCTGCCCAACTCCACTCGGGTACATGCGAAGGCGGGCCTCACAAACACGTGAAAGCCGTGCTTCCTGCCCGCATCCTGGAGCGCGGCGGAAGTCTCCGAGTCTGATGGAAGATTGGCTAACGCCAGCTTATCGGGTTGCATTTTTACGATTTCTTCAAAGAGCGCGTCGATAAATTCGGCCCGCTGCTGCGGATGAGTCAGCAGCACGTCGCAATAGTCTCCAGTGGTCCCGGCAAGAAAGCTCACGTTCTTGCCGGCCATATCTGTAGCCAGCGACGCCACTCCAACCAGATCGTCTCCCTCGTAACCGAGGAACAGCAGCGGCTTCAGCGATGCTCGATAGCTCGACTGCATCGCGAGAGCCCACTCGCACGTATAGAAGACCTCTGGCCGCTCTGTCTGGTGTGCGATTGAATTCCACTGGCGATGCAGTTCAGGATCTTCAGGAATTTCCCTATGCAGGACGATGCGTAGACTCACTTCACTCCCATTACTTCGGTCTTAGAAAAGACGCAATAGGATTAGTCGGCCGAGTATGGAGCTTCCATCCCGGTGCGGCTTCGTCGCCATTAATGCACTTGTGAAGCCCCTGACTTGCTCATAACACTATTTCTTAGCCTCAGAATCCGAGGTCGCAAACGAAAACCCAGCGCATGGGCTATGCTGCCTGAGATTCCTTTGCGAAAAATATACTGAGTACACTGAGGGCGGGTCCGCGAAGTCCATTTCGCCTTCCATTCATCGTTCTGACCCGTGATGTCGCACTCATGGAGCTGCCGCGCGGCGCAATCCCGGAGAATCTCTTCGACGATCAGGTGCCCGGGCGCCCATGGTTTGAAATTTTCGTTATAAGCGACTTTAGGTGAGAAATAGCGCCCTCTGTAGGATAGTCCGAAGTGCGCTGCGAGAATTTGGTCGTCTAATTCCAAGGTATACATGCACAAGCAGCCAAGGCTCTCAGCCCACTTCGAGATTTCATTATAAAATTGCGGACCTTGTTCTGTGTATGCAATGGCGGTTCCTTCCACACCCTTCCAGCCCGCCGATTCCAGTTCATAGAAGCGTTGAAGGCTGGCGGAATTCGCCGCACCCACACGCCGCAGTTTAAGTTGCCCCTTTTTCGCCAAAGTATTGCGTATGCCACGCAACTGGCACAGGCTCTGCAGGTCCGGAGGGATGGGAACGTACGGGTTTGGACTCATCGGTAATTGCGCGGTTTGAAAGCCATCTGCTTCGGCCGCGAGCGCCAGCGCGGAAAGAGTGCCGCCGATTGGCATGTAGGAAACTTCCACTAAGTCCCAGGTGGGAAGGCTCTTCAAATACTCCCAGAGCGCCTGGAGCGCGAGATCTCCTTGCGGACCGGGGCGGCGCACGGCATCAAACCGGCAGGTATGACCGTTCACAGGGGCGCGCAGTCTCCCGACCGGAAGACCGTAAAATAAAGCGCGTTCCTCCAATAGAGGCAGCGCCATGTGCAAGCGGCCATCACAAGTGCCCATGAGCAGCAACACATTGGCTTTTGGCGTGAAGGCCCGAATATGCGCGGCAATCCACTCTGGATGATAGAAAGGTTGTTCGTCGACAGACTCAACGCATAAGTCGCGCCAATCATCCGCCCAGCGCGCGATAACTTCGACACCTCCGCGATAAGCCGACACCACCATCGAAGCGGATTTCGTGGAAGTTGCCACCGGGCTTTCAGCAATGATCAATTGGAGGCTCCTCTGGACAAACGCGCCCGAAGTTCGCCGTGAAAGCCTGAGACATGCGCTTCGAATTCAGCGAGGCCCATCTCTGAGGTTACGTGAACCCGAGGTACTGCAAACTTGGGCAACGCGGACCCAAAGCCTCCTCCAACATTCATGAAAGCACACTCGTAGCCCGCCTGCTCTGCCATCTGCCGCTCCCTGCGTGTGACAGATGATGGATCCCCGAAGGGATAAGCCAACGCCCAAATTCGAGTTCCCAAAGCAGTCTCCAGGTTTTTCCGGCTCTCCGAGATCTCTTTCCATGCCGACTCGGAATTCTGCTGGGCAAGCACCGGATGGCTGAGCGTGTGTGAACCTATGCACATTCCCTGGCCCGCGAGTTGGCGCAATTCATCCAGGTTCAGCAGGCAGAATCGTCTGCGACAAGCTTCACTGTTTGCGAATTTCGCATCGGGTAACGGTTCCAATCCGAACTGAATGCGCGCCTCCTCAATGAAGGCCGCTCGCTGGCGCTCATCGAATAGAGACAGCTGTCTCAAGAGCTTCCCCCATTGCGCTCTTCTTTGCGCCCGCTCTTTGAGTTCGACGGTTATCTCAAGCTCTGCAAAACTGAATGTGCCGCTCGGTGCACCTAACAAAGCAAGATAAAGATCTTCATACCACAATCTTTCAGATTTCTGGGCGGTTGAAGCCGCCAGCACGAAGAACAGGCATGAGAGATTTTCCTCTCGCAGAACCGGAGCCATGTCGGTGAGAGTATTCAGCAAACCGTCATCGCAAGTCAGCAGGACCGACCGCTCCGGCAACTCTCGACCCTCCGCAGCCCAATCGCGAACATCCTCGGGAGAGACCACGTGGTAGCGAGATTTCAGCAGACCAAGCTGGCGGCGAAATTGTTCGACACTCAACAGACCGCCGTCCTGTTGCAGATCCGTGACCTTGTATCCGGCGGGCAAGACTCCGTGGTAAGTGATGACACACAGATTTCCACGATCCGCCCTGCCGTGAAAATAGCCGGCTCTCGACAGACACGGATATACAACTCGCTTCAGAAGCGGACTGACGAACCTCATCGGCGGATCACCAACTCCCAACTGAGCGGAGTGCCCCGTTCTGCGTCACGTGCCGCGCGCTGGCCGAGTACTTGCGCCAAGTGTCGAGGGTGCAGCCCATGCCCAGGTCGAATTGAGCGAACGTTCTTCGCAGTGAATACCGCACCTTGCTTTATGTCTTCCACTACAAATAGAGAGCGACGAAAGACTTTGCTGGCTTCTTCTCTGCCATTCGCGCCGAAGCTCACTGTTCCCAAGGCTTTCTCCGCGCTGCGAACTGCGTCCACCATGGCTTTGAACTCGCGCGGTTCCAGTGAGAATGAGCTATCCGGTCCCGGCATCGAGCGCGACAATGTCAGATGCTTTTCGATAAGGCAGGCGCCCAAAGCTACCGCGGCCACCGGCACGGCGATTCCGATGGTGTGATCGGACAATCCTACGGGCGCTGCAAAGCGTTTCGCCATCTCCGGAATCGTTCGCAAGTTCATTTCCTCGGGCGGTGCGGGGTAGGCGCTGGTACATTTCAACAACGCAATCTGGGCAGCACCGGCTTGACGAGCGGTATGAACTGCTTCGTCAATCTCCTCAATCGTCGCCATACCTGTGGATAGGATCAACGGCTTGCCGGTGCGTGCCATTCGCTGGATCAGAGGAATATCCACCAACTCGAATGAAGCCACTTTGTGAGCAGGCACTCCCATCTCTTCGAGGAGATCCACTGCTGTCGAATCAAAGGCGGTAGAAAAAAGATCCATTCCCAAGTCTTCCGCAACCTTTTTCAGCCTCGGCTGCCATTCCCAAGGAGTGCAAGCTTCGGCGTAAAGATCGTGGAGGGTGCGACCGTCCCAAATCGTGCCGCCCTCGATGCGAAACTTCTCGCGGTCGCTGGCGATGGTCATGCTGTCTGGCGTGTAGGTCTGCAGCTTGACGGCATCGGCGCCGGCGCCTTTGGCGGCCCGAACAATCTCGATGGCCTTTTCAAAACTTTGACCATGATTCGCGGACATCTCCGCGATCACATATGTTGGCTGCCCGGGACCGATGTGGCGCTTACCGATGCGCATCGTCGAGGTCATGGCGTAGAGTCCTCCAGACGAAGTGAGCGAACCAAACCGAGCGTCGTCGCGGAGTTCACATACATCCAGCGTCCCGGAAGCATTCGCAGAACTTCTTCAAGCACGGGCTGATTCCAAGGTTTGCAGCCCGCCACCAAGTAGTTCGCCACCTCCCTTCCAATGCTCTTCAGCTTCGGCCGGGCAAGCGTAGGCGGCTTCTCAGATGCGTGGGCCGGACTCAAATCACCCCTCTTGCCTTCAGCTTAGGTTCAATCTCCGCCCTCTTCGCGTGCCACTCCTCCTGAAGCATGGCAAGGCAAACTATGTCGGCAAAGCCATCTCCCTTTAGAACGTGCTTTCGAAACAGGCCCTCTTGTGCGAAACCGAACTTCTTGTGCATGTTGATCACCGCCTGGTTAGAGGCAAGAACCTCACAGCACAACTTTTGCATTTTCAGATTGTCAAACACAAAGCACAAAACCGAGAACTCGGCAAAACCTCCGACGCCCTTGCCTCGCACCTTGGGACCGATCGCGTAGAAACCCCAATAACAACGCCGATTCCTAGTGTCGATGTTGGAAACGTGGACCAATCCCACGTCTTCCGCATCACAAACGATCACCCAATATTTGCAGGTGGAGTCTTGCAGAATCCGCGAAAACCAGGCCCGATGTTCATCCGGGCTGATTTCGTGGTCGGTGTACATATACTTCCGGATCTCCGGATCGTTGCGCCAGTGCCGAATCGTCTCCCGGTCATTCGGTGTAAGGTCGCGCAAAGAAATCAAGGCCTCTCCATTCCGCAAGCCGCTTCGCCGCAAAGTGCGTCAACTACCCTTGCGGCACCCCGCGTATCAACCAGGGTACGTGCCCGTTGAGACAAACTCCGCCTTTCCGAGGAGGACGTTATGAGATCCGTGACTTCCCGTGCGAACTCTTCCGGGCAAAATGCTTGCCCCGAAGAAAAGATCTTCGCTGCGCCCATGCGTTGCAATGTATCCGCCGCCGCCACCTGATTAGACGCGACCGCAGTTAGCAGTGCGGGAAGAGCAAGCGCGCAAAACTCCCAGCAGATACTTCCGGCCGCAGAAATAGCCATGTCCGCCCAAGCCATCAAACTAGGCATGTTTGTTGCGTCTCTCGCGACGCGAATACTGTGCCGAGACCGCGCGCTGACACTTTCAATTTCCGCGAGGTGTGGGTTGCTGCCGCCGACGATCGCCAAAACCTCCAGACGAAGCTCGGGCACGTTCTCCAGAGCCCCGATGATGCGTTGAGTGAGACTCTCGGGATCAGTTCCGCCCATCGCAATCAAGACTCTGGTCCCTGTTTCTCGAATCTCTCGCTGCCACTCCCAACACGCCCAAAACTCGCGTCGCAGCATCGCGTAATCAGGTCCCAGAAGCAAATGGGTATAAGGCTCGCGCTTTATGTAGAGACTCTCATTGGCGTGGGCATTCTGATTCAAGACCACATCCGCGCAATAGTCTCCAGCGTGACCATTGTCGTCCACAAACAGCAATTTGCAGGACGAGCTTTTGATCGCCCTTTGGTAATTCGCACCAAACTGGTAACCGTCTACCACAATCCAATCCGCCCGCACCGCGTTAACTATCTTGAGCGTTGCTCTAGCATCCTCACGACCGCCCGGCTCCGCCCCAAGCGCCTTTATCTCGATACCGTCGGCTTGCAGGCGCCGCCTCAGGGACGGCGTCGTCCCCACCGCACCAAATACGACGCTCCCCCCTGCTTCCTGCCAAGCCTGAGCCAGTGCGAGACATCGCATCACGTGGCCTGTTCCGATAGCAACGTTGGCATCTGCCCGAATTAGAAGAACGGGTTGGCGCACATCTCTCTTCCGCGGCCCGCGACGCCCCAACTCATCCTGCAGCAGCGTTGCATGACTTCTGGGTGGAGGTCAGCAACTGTCGCAGGCGGTTCGGAGCGGCAGGGTACCAACAGCGATCAAGCACTTCTGCCCTGACTGCGTGCTGCTCCAAATATTGCGGGATTTTCTTGATTTCACTTGGGTCGTGCAAACCGATTCCCACTCCAAAGCGAATGAACTGTTCTACATATCCATACAGCTGGGATTCCAACCACTTGCACAGAAAGCACGGGATGCCTCGAATGGCGCATTCCAGTGCCACGGTGGAGAGTATCGTGATCCCGAACCAGGCACTGGCAAGAAGATCCTCAGTAAGAGGGCCGTTGACGATGTGCGCGACACTCCTCTGCTCGGAAGAGAGAACCCGCCCAAGAATGTTGGCCCGTTCGGGTTTGCTTTCCGCCGGATGTAACTTCACGACTAGCCTGCGCCCGGTGCCCCGAGCCAAATCTGCCAGGGGAGGCAGAATATCGCGATAGAACTCTTCTGCGCGTCCGCCGGTAATATCAAAAGCTTCCGAGATAAAAAGGATGTTCGATCGGAAAATGTTCGCACGGAAAGTCTGCGCGCTCGACTGCCGGCGTACGCAGGCCGCGGGAAGTGCTGGTGCGCCAATCTCGATCTTTCCCGGAGGTGCTCCACATTTCCGCACGAGATAGTCTTCTTCCATTTCTCCTTTCGCCCAGATGACATCCCCGTAGCAGCGCTTGAAAACATAACCTCCATCCAGCGCGCCGTGATGGCAGGCAATATTGGCCAGCCCCCGGGCCTTCGCCAACAGCAGCGGGATGCGCGTGTAAGGATTGCTGTCATCCGCGCACAGCACGCCCTCTATCGGTTCGGTGTCGAGAACATTTCGCCAGGCATCTCGCACCTCGACTCCACGGCGGAAGCGCCGGGGAAAGTCATGCAAGTAGCCCAGCCGCCTTAGAGTGTCGAATTCAGCTACGCCCTCTAATCCCTTCAGCAAAGAGCGCCAGCGAGTCTCCATGTCCGCGTTCTCGTCGCTGCGATCGCGGACAGACGCATAAAAAGACAACCAGGCGCCGGCAACATTGGGTGGCAAGTCCCGCATCCGGCCGCTCTGTCGCGTGGAGACCAAAAGAAAATTCTCGTCCGGAAAAGTGTTCGCGTAGGCGATGCTAGTGCGCGAGACATTGACATACGCTGTCGGAAGCAAGACTACTGGCCTGGAGGATGGTATGCGCTTCCGCGCCAGAAGGCCTCGGAGTTGGTATCCCGCATCATACTTATCCCAAAACACATCGATGATCTGAGGCGCGGAAAGCCTCCGGGACGCCCGCACGTAGTGTGCCAGTCCGCCTTTCTTTGCACCTCGTCGCGAAGGAAAAACCTTCGTACGCGTAGCCAGCAAGCATTGCAGAAGCCTGGCATGAAGGCCGTGTCGCGACACATAGACTTCGTCTTCTGAATCGATTGTCCTGGCAAAGCGCTGGAGCAGGATCAGTGCTTCCACTTCCTCGGCCAGGTAACTCGACATGATTTCCCACCAATCCAGGCCGTGCTCGTCGATCAACTGCCCGCATCCCAGGCCCAGTATGTGACGCACCTGCCGAAAGTCGTCGAAGCCGTTGCGGAGAGAAGCCAGAGTCGTGAGAGGGCAGCGGAATTTATTGGACCAGCGCGCGTAGGCATTCACCCCGCCCAGCCCAAGATCGACAATGTGGTCCCAAGCTAAAATCGCCCATGGACCCTTTTCTGGGTCGTCCTCAGGATGTATGAACAGAATCTTCATGATCGAAAATTAATGAGCTGCCCCGGCACGGCGAAAATCACCCGGCTGTCAGCCTTGGTACAAATCTTTCTGCGCAACGGATCGATTGATGCGAGAAAGTGCCGGCTCACGCTCCATCAGCCTGACCGCATCGCTCCACCGGAATGGCTCGTCTCCAAAACGAGAGTAAACCGTCCGAACAAAATCCAAGTCTTCTTGTGTATCCACACTCCAGCGATAAGAGCTATGATCTTTTTCTCCCGTTACCGAGAGAATCCTGAAGCGCATGGGATTCTCATAAATGTAAGGCGTAACGTGAGCACGCTGATAGGGATGATGAGCCTCTCTCCACGCGGTTTGCAGTGCTGCGAAGGTCATGACTTCGGTATCAAGCCCGCGGGGATAGGTACGAACACTGCTGTTTGAAGCGTAGTCCGGCCGCTCTGCCAGGAATGCCAGAACCGTTTTGTCGATGATCTCGGCGTCGATCATGGGGCAGTCCGAAGTAATTCGGACAATCACGTCGGCTTTGGTCTCACACGCCGCCTTGTAATAGCGGTCAAGGACATCCTTCTCCTGTCCGCGGAAACAGCCCACGCCCTGCTCCTCGCAAAACGCGGCAAGTACGTCGTCTGCAGGTTCCGTGGTTGTAGCGATCATGACTTCATTCAAGCTGCCTGCGGCTCGCGTTCTCTGCAAAACATGCAACAACATCGGATGCCCCTGAATGTCCGCGAGGACTTTTCCCGGAAGACGAATGGAGCCCATGCGCGCCTGGATGATTGCAACTATTCTGAGATGCTTGTTGTTGCTTTTCATTCGGTCACAAGCGTTGCCTTGGAGAATCGACGAAAAACCCTTATTTTAAAGGCCGTAATGCGCCATGATTTTGCGGACGGCCCGAATTACGTCTTCCACGTCCAGCTCGTTCATCGCGTGAAACATTGGAAGGCTGATCGACCGCTTGTAAGCATCCTCGGCGTTTGGGTACTCGCCTCCACGATATCCGAAACGATCGCGATAGTAGGGGTGGCAGTGCACCGGGATATAGTGAACATTGACTCCGATATTCTCCGCCCGCAGGGCCCGGAAAATTTCGCTTCGATGTGCGTTCAGCTTTTCGAGATTGAGGCGGACAGGATAGAGGTGCCACGCCGGGTTAATCCCTGCTCGCACGCGGGGCGGAACGACCTCCGCAAGATCGCGGAATGCAACCCCATATCGAGCCGCTATCTCTCGCCTGCGCGAAAGATTTGCCTCCAGCTTCTTTAGTTGCGATAGGCCGAGCGCGCAAGCGATATCGGTGAGCCGATAGTTGAAGCCGAGTGACACCATTTCATAGTGCCACTGTCCGTCAGATTGACGGCGCCGAGCATCACCGGAGATGCCATGATTGCGGAAGCGACGCAGTGCCTCAGCATAACATGCACGGTTGGTGGTCACCATGCCGCCTTCCCCGGTCGTAACGTGCTTCACCGGATGAAAACTGAAGACTGTCATGTGGGCAATGCTGCCGATGTGCCGTTGTCGAAACTCCGCACCCAACGCATGACAGGCATCTTCGATCACAACTATCCCGCGGCGCTCCGCCAGATCGAGGATCACATCCAGGTCCGCCGGATGTCCTGCGTAATCCACCGGAAGTATTGCCCGCGTGCGCGGCGTGATTCGCTCGGCAACTTTCTCCGGATCGAGGTTAAGCGTATCCGCACTCACGTCTGCAAAAACCGGAGTCGCTCCCTGGTACAAAACGCAGTTCGCTGTGGCCGCGAACGTCATAGGCGTGGTGATGGCTTCATCGCCGGACTTGAGCTCTGCCGCAAAAGCTGCACCATGCAGCGCGGCCGTTCCGGAGCTGAAGCTCACCGCGTACTTTGCGCCGACCTTCGCTGCAAAGGCTTCTTCGAACTCTTCGACCTTCGGTCCCGTGGTCAGCCAATCGGAGCGCAGCACCTCCAAGACAGCATCGATGTCATCTTCGCCCATCGATTGCCGGCCGTAGGGGAGAAGCGCCTTCCGCACCGGAGTTCCTCCGTCGACAGCGAGGACTTCCGGCATGTTGATAGTTCCGCGCATCGCTGTAATCCTCGAGTAGTTTCACCCCTGTCGATATGCCGGATCGAAGGTTGCGCCTATGCCGGCACGCGAGCCGTCGCCGCAACTCCCGGCTCGATCAGTTCCTGGAGTTCCTCTTGACTCAACCACTGTTCATTGCTGTCGCTGGTGTAGTGGAAGCCAAGTGGAAGCTCGCGAGCCTGCCCCCAGTTGTTCTTGTTCCACCAGGGATGCAAGGGCTGGATGACGAACATTTCATCGCACTCCACCGTATTACGCGCCTCATCGTCGGACAGCAGGACCTCATGCAGTTTTTCCCCTGGCCGAATTCCGATGTGCTCCACAACGCATCCGGGCGCGACAACTTCGGCAAGATCAAGCAGCCGCATGCTTGGAATCTTAGGCACGAAGATTTCACCGCCATGCATCTGCTCGATGGCGCGAATCACAAACCGCACGCCGTGGTCCAAAGTGAGCCAGAAGCGAGTCATGCGAGGATCGGTAATTGTGATCCGCCCTCGTTTGCGCTGCTCGAGAAAAACAGGAATCACGCTGCCTCGGCTGCCAACAACATTTCCGTAGCGTGCGCAGCTGAAGCGAGTTTCCTGAGCTCCCGCATAGGCGTTGGCCTGCACGAACATTTTTTCGGCGCAGAGCTTCGTGGCTCCGTACAGATTGATCGGGTTCACGGCTTTATCCGTACTGAGAGCGAGGATGCGTCGAACTCCCTGGTCGATGGCCGCGTCAATCACGTTGCATCCGCCCATGATATTGGTTTGGATCGCCTCGAACGGGTTGTACTCGCAGGCTGGAACCTGCTTCAGCGCAGCGGCATGTATCACCACGGTGACGCCGGCCAGAGCGCGCTGCAGCCGGCCGGGATCGCGCACATCGCCGATGAAGTAACGCAGGCTTGGGTCATCGAATCCGGAGGAGCGCATCTCATGCTGCTTGAGTTCGTCACGGCTAAAGATCACCAGCCGCTTGGGGTGATATTCGCCCAGCATGATCTCGACGAACTTCTTCCCGAACGAACCCGTCCCGCCCGTCACCAGAACAACCTGCTCCGACCAATTCATGAAGCCTGCCTCGATCATTCTTGCCTACGCTTCCCGCGACCGAATCCGATTACCAACCGCATTGTTAAACCGCCCACGCCAGCGGGAACTGAATCGGCCTGCCTTGCATTTTTGGAGGCCGAGAAATCTTGAACGCATCGAGAACCGTGGGAGCGACGTCGTAAAGCCGCATGCCATGCACCGGTTCAATCGCGATTGCCCGGGCGCGCGCCAGATCTTTTCCCTCGGCCATCAAAACAATTCCGTCCCAGTTGTGATTTGCGCCGTCGGGTCCCGTATCGTTTTCCTTGCAGTGGATTCCGCCGCTTCCCACCATTCCACTGGACCTCCAGTACAAATCGCCAAAGAAAACGCTGAGATCGGGAGCGATGTTGCGCGTCTCTTTGTAGGCCTCTTCGGATAGGACCACGCGCGTGCCGATCGGACGCCCCTCAGAGTCGCCCAATGCTTCCAGTTCTTCTTTTAATTTTCTGCGCAGAGCCTGGTACTCGCATTGGGGTACGGAGCCTTGCGGTTCGCGTCCCTCAATATTCAGGCAAATCCGGCCGTAGTATCCGCCTTCACCCCAAGCCCGCGTGCGCGGCCAGTCGACTTCCAGTTCCTCGAATCGCGTGGGCTCGCTGGGATATCGCTTCAGCGCCAAATATCCCTTCTGTACTAGCCATTCGTTGATCGCGATGGTGCCATCCATCCGCTTGGCTCCGTGGTCGGAGGCAATTATCACGCGGGTGTTGGCATCGGCGAACTCCAGCAGTTCCCCAACCAGGGAATCGACATATTTGTAATACTCATAGATCGCGTTGCGAAAGGGGTTGTGGTCGCCGGCATAAAGAATGTGGCGCGCATCCATGAACTGCCAGAAACCGTGATGGATGCGGTCCGTCCCCATTTCGACCATCATGAAGAAATCCCAGGGGCGTGTCTTCAGCAGATGTTTGGCCACAGTGAACCGCTTCGTGGTCATCTCGTAAATCTGACTGAGTAGCCACTGCTTCTTGTCGGTGCGGAAGCCCTTAACGTCCACCATGTAATCTCCGATCAGCCGCTGCACCTCAGGGCGAAGATCGTGGGGATAGGTGTATTGGCTTTGCGATCCGGGAGTGAGGAAGCAACTGATCAAAATGCCGCGCAATGCTTTCACCGGATATGTTGGCGGCACTCCGATGACGATCGAGTCCTTACCTGTGCGACTCAAGATGTCCCAGACCGTGTCTTCCTTAATGCTAGCCGAGTTCGCCACGGAAAGCTTGCCGTAGCCGTATTCGCTCCGGTTGCGGAAGCCGTAAATTCCAAGTTCGCCGGGATCCCGGCTAGTCACCATGCACATCCAGGCAGGAACGGTAATGGGCGGGGTGATGCTGCGCAATTTCCCATGCACGCCCGCGTCACAGACGCGCTTGATGTTGGGAAGGTCATTGAGCCAGCGGCCAAACACAAGCTCGGGATCGGCACAGTCCAAACCGATCACCATCACTTTTCGCTTAGGTGACGAACGAAAAAACAAATGTGGCTCGCTTTCCGGCTGGAATCAACGATTGCACGGTAGTATAGCGAAGTTTTTTCGCACCGGCGCGAACGATACCTGGTTGCACCAAGAACGCTACTCCTCAGATTCGTTATCGAAAGCCATGCTAGAGAGTCGGTGAAAATGATAAGTGAAGAAGAAGGGTAAGGGCGATGATTCGCCCTCGAGTCGCAGAGTTTTCTTTGGTTGATCTGCCAGGATTAGCGTCCCGTACCCTAAAGAAGCTGCTGAGTACCTGTGAGGAGCGCGCATGGATTCCGGACCACTGGTGCAAGCCAACAACCCCGCCGTTCGCGAACTACAGCCGACGAGTATGGATTTTGGCGGATCTGCTGGCACACGCATCTACGCCGAGCTTCTCCCTCAGGAGTCCGCTCTCAGGGAATCCGTCCGCACTTTAGTGAAACGCAAGTGGACGGTTCTTGCCTGCCTGTGCACAATTTTCTCCGTAGTAGCTCTCGCCAGCCTCAAGATGACGCCTGTGTATGAGGCAATCGGCAGCATTGAAATCAACAAGCCAGATTCCGGCCTGGTGAACTTCAACAATTCTCCAACTTTCAATGTTGATTACTACGATCCAACCGAACTTGAAACCGAAGTGATGATTCTGCAGAGCGATCTTCTCGCGCTACAAGTAGTGAAGGAGCTGGCCCTGGACCGGCGGCCGGAGTTCGGGGGGAAGGCGCCGGCGCTGCCTTCGTCACTCGATCTTGCCCCCGATCCACTGCAAACCGATTCCGGCCGGACGTCGGGACTTCTTTCCAGTTTTCGAGGCAACCTAAAGGTTACGCTTTCGCCGAATACTCACATCATCAAGGTAAGCTTCCGCAGCCCCGATAAAGACTTGACGGCCAACGTGGTCAACACCTTGATGAGTACGTATGCGGAGAACAATTTTAAATCCCGCTTCGATTCCACCATGCAGGCCTCCGACTGGCTTTCCAAGCAACTGGTGGACTTGCAGATGAAGGTGGAAACGTCGCAGGAAAAACTGGTGCGCTACCAGAAGGAGCACGAGATTCTTGGCATCGACGAGAAGCAGAACATCACTACTGCGAAACTGGATGAATTGAATAAAGCACTGACCGCCGCAGAATCCGAGCGCATGGACAAAGAGTCCGTATACCGTCTAGTTCAGGCCGGAGATGCCGACACAATCGCGTCTGCAGCCAGCATGCTGGATTCGGCTGGACCCGCCGGCCAGTCGGCTTCGGCCTTGCTCGAGGGTCTTCGTACCAAACAGGCTGACGTCAAGATTCAGGTGGCGGAACTGAGCACGCAATTTGGGCCGTCGTACCCAAGAGTGGCGCAACTCAACGGCCAACTTAAGGAAATTGATACACAGATTCTGGGGGAGAGCAAGAAGGTAGCGGGCAAAATCCGCGGGCAATATATGGCCGCCTTGCAGCGGGAAAATATGCTGCATGATGCTCTCGAGAAGCAGAAGCAGGAGGCCAACAAGCTCAACGAGAGTGCGATCCAGTACAGCATATTGAAACGGGATCTCGAAAGCTACCGGCAGCTCTATGAAGGATTGATGGAGAAAATGAAGGAGGCTGGCGTCTCGGCGGGACTCAAATCCAACAACTTTCGCATCGTAGACGTTGCCCGCGTCCCCACTTCGCCCATCGAACCCAATGTTCCGAGGAATCTCGGTTTCGCTTTGATGCTGGGCTTATCTTCAGGCGTGGGACTGGCCTTCCTGCTCGAAGGATTGGATAACACAGTGCGCACGACTGAACAGGCGCAAATGATCTCTGGCTTCGCGCCGCTGGGCATGATTCCGTTAGGGTCAAGGACGGCGCGCGTGGGTGCAAATTCCAAGCGCCTGGTCATCGCGACCTCCAAGGAGGCGGTGGAGTTGGTCACTCAGGTCAGGCCCCAATCGCAGATGGCGGAATCTTATCGCGCATTGCGCACGTCGCTTCTGCTTTCCAACCTCGGAGCGCCCCCGAAGGTGATCATGATCACCAGCGCGCTGCCCCAGGAAGGCAAAACAACCACCAGCATTAACTGCGCAGTGGTGCTGGCACAGAAGGGCGTTCGAGTCTTGCTGATCGATGCCGATTTGAGGCGACCGAGCATTCATAAAACGCTGGGCATGGGCCCCCGCAGCGGCCTCAGTAATGTTCTGACAGGCAGTGCCACGCTGGAGCAAGCGATTACCCAGTCCTCGGCGCTGCCCAACCTTTCGGTGCTGCCCGCTGGGACTCCTCCGCCAAATCCCGCCGAACTGTTGGCTTCTACGAACATGCGGGATGTATTGGAGGAACTGCGCGGACAGTACGATCACATCGTGCTGGATACGCCCCCTACACTGTCAGTCACAGATGCCGTGGTGTTGTCGCCGCGCGCCGATGCCATCGTACTAGTCATCCGCTCAGGACAAACTACAAAGCAGGCATTGCGCCGCTCTCGCGACGTTCTCATGCAGGTCAATGCAAAGGTCTCCGGAGTGCTGTTGAATGCGGTCGATCTAAGCTCACCCGACTATTACTACTACTACGAGTACCAGGGAAAATATTCCCGCTACTATCGCGATGATGAAGGTTTTGGCGACGAAGCGCGGGAAAATGAAGCGCACGAAGATGAGGATCGTGAGGAAAACGCGGCCACACCCAATAGCGCTTAGGGCTTAGTGGGCAAGTGAATTTTGGCCACTCCATAATTACGATGCGATCTGGGTATCATGGAAATAGTCCTTAATACTTTGCGGAAACGAACCGTTCTTGGCACGGTGGGAGTTCTTTCCCTGCTTTATATGGTTTTGGTGGCGCGGTTATTTATCGCTTCTGTGTTCGGAGAGAGAGCGGAGCTATCGAGTCTGCAGCGGGCAGTCCGTATCGACACTGGGAATGCAGAATATCGAGATCATCTGGGACGCTACTATGCCCTCGTTGCCAGAGACCCAGCCGCCGCCATCGCACACTACCGTGCCGCCGTGCAACTCGACCCGCACTCGGCCCGTTACTGGTTCGATCTCGCCTCGGCTTACCAAGTGCTGGGAGATACGTCGAATCAGACGATGGCTCTGACACGAGCCATCGACGCCGATCCGACTACCCCTGACGTCGCCTGGGAAGCCGCCAACTTTTACCTGGTGCAGGGCGAAAACGAGAAGGCCATGCGTGAATTTCGCGTGGTTCTGGAAAGTGATCCGTCCCTGGCGAACCTCGCAATTCAGTACTGCTGGCGCATTAATCCGGATGTGGACGTGCTTTTGCGCGACGTTGTTCCGGCCAAGGCTACAGCTTATTTCGCCCTTCTCAATCTGCTCATGACCAAACAGGAGACGGCCGCGACAGCCAAGGTTTGGAGCGCGCTGATGGCGACTTCGGAAAAGTTCGATCTGCGTCAGGTCTACGACTACTTCCAGTACTTAATCAACCAAAAGGATGTGAATCAGGCTCGTGCGGTGTGGCAGCAAACGATTCCCCGCTTCGGACTGTCCTCTTATTCGCCGACGAAGGAAAATCTGGTCGTCAACGGCAACTTCAACCTGGATGTTCTTAACGGCGGCTTCGACTGGCAGTATCAGAAGCAACAAAGCGTTAGCCTCACGCTGGATCCCAGCGATTTTCACGGTGGACACCGTTCCTTGCTGATCAATTTTGACGGGCCTGGAGTAACCGATGCCGGCATTCGTCAATTCATCGCGGTGCAACCCAATACTGTCTACGAGTTTTCTGCGTACTACAAGAATGGAGAAATCGAAGGCGCCGGTGGTCCGCATTTCACGCTTCAGGATGCATACACCCAAACTGTTCTCTATGACAGCGACGAGCTTAAGGAGGCTGGATTCTGGAAGTCTGTCAGCGGCGCATTTGCCACCGGGAACGATTGCCGCCTTCTGGTGCTGAGTATCAAGCGCCTTCCGGAAGGCAGCCCGATCCGCGGAAAGCTCTGGGTTGACGATTTTCGCCTCGTAGCTAAGCAATAGGGCGTCGGACAGGCAAGTGATTTCAATCCCATGAGCACAACCGTTATTACCACAAACCATCGCCGCGAACTGGCGGACCGGACCGGCAGAGCACTGCTCTACGGACTCTTCAGCTTGCTGCTGTTTGGGCCGCTCGCATTTGGCGCTGTGGAAGCGTGGTCGATCTTCGTGATGGAGACTGGCTCTGCAGCCCTGCTTCTGTTGTGGATCGGCAGACAGGTTCTCGAAGGAGAAATGAAGATCAGGCTGAATTCCTTGTTTCTTCCCGCAGGAATTTTTGGCCTGCTTATCGCTTCGCAGCTCGTCTTTCGCAGCAGCGCCTATCCGCACGAAACGATGTCGCTGGCGTTCTTATATGTCTCCTACGCCATCTTGTGCTTCCTCACTTCCCAAGTGCTGCTTCGCGCCTCTCAGGCGCGCCGCCTCGCTCTGGTTTTTTCGTTGTACGGAGCCGTGGTGGCCGGCTTTGCGTTGATCCAGGGAATCTCATCAAACGGCAGGTTGTACTGGATTCGCCAGCCCCGCATGGGAGGATGGATCTACGGTCCCTACGTAAACCACAACCATTATGCTGGCTTAATGGAGATGCTGGCACCGATTCCCCTGGTGCTGTCGTTGACGGTTTTCGCTTCCGCAAAAGCTCGCAACCTGGCTGCGGTCGCAGCCGCCCTGATGGTTGGCACTATCTTTCTTTCGGAATCACGCGGCGGGATGCTTGCGATTGTTACCGAGCTCGTGATTCTTGCGGTTTTACTCGTCAAACAGAAACGCGGATTGCGTACTGCGGCCGGCCTCCTCGTGTTCTTGCTGATCGTGGTTGGATTGCTCGCCTGGCTAGGAGGAGTTGAACTCAGCCGGCGTATCGCCAGCGTAGAACCTTCACACTCCGAACTGTCCAGCGACGTTCGCACTAACATTAATCACGACGGTTTTCGGATGTTCCTAAAGAAGCCTATCCTGGGGTGGGGCCTGGGAACATTTCCGGTTGTGTATCCTCAGTTCCGCACCTTCTACACAAATTTCTTCGTCAATGAAGCGCACAACGACTACCTCCAACTGTTAGCAGAAGTGGGTGTACTGGGATTTGCCACCATGGTCTGGTTTGTGGTGATGGTCTATATGAGAGCCATCAAGAAGATTGGCAACTGGAGCAGAGAGATCAGCGGGGCGATGACTCTGGCTTGTCTGCTGGGTTTGACCGGTATTCTGGTACACAGCATGGTCGATTTCAATCTGCAGATTCCTGCCAATGCCGCCCTGTTCTACGCGCTGTGCACCGTTGCCGCATCGGAACCGTTGGCGCAGCCGATGCGCAAACGCCGAGTGATACGCAGCATTCGTGCTGTGGAGGTGCGGGCTCCGCAGGAAACCTCACAGCAGTCCGCCACGAACTTCTGACGTCAGTCCGCAAAAGCCCCGTGTGAGTGGCGCGTGGCCGCTCACTACGACTAACCTCTCGTCACTCACCACTGTCCAGCTTGCTGGCCTAGTGTTTTCAATGCCACTGATCGACGATCTTCCACCAGACCAATCGCAGCCATTCATCCACAAAGATTTTTGCCCATTGGCGATGAGACCACCAGCGGAAACAAAATTGCCCGTCATCGCGTGCAGCTGCTACCGAGTAGTGATATTCGGGAAGCTCACGGCGGAAGACGCTCAGGGCACGGCGCGTATGGAAATCGGAGGTCACAATAAGCACGCTCTTGACGTCCTCGCGGCCGAGGCACTTCTTTACATCTTTTGACTCATCTTTCGTCGACAGTCCGTAAATGGGGCATATGCCGATCGATGCGCCTTGCGGCAAATCCTGAATGTATTTCTCCGCCAATTGCATTTGCGTGAATTCATAGATGGTTGCGTTGGTTGGCACATCCAGCAAAATCCGTCGTCCATATCCCTGCGCCAGAAGTTGGAGGGCGCGCTCCGGACGCTGCTTCGTCTCGCCTGCCAGCACCAGAATCAGGTCGGAGCGAAGTGGCGTGTCCACCAGGAGAAAGCCGCCTGCTCTTGACGCAAACGTGACCGCCAGCCCGCACAGCAGCATTCCGGCAAATAGCCACGCACGCCCAGTTGCAGCCTGCCTGTTCATAGTTCTCGTCGCAATTCCCAACTCAGGAGGATGAGCCTAATTTGCCAGTAGTTCGCAACGCCTTGCGCCGCGGCTGGCTGCAACTGCGTGCTAGAATCGAAAACGAAACTCACCTAGAAATGAAAGAGATTCACCTACCGCGACAATGACGAATCCCTCTGCCGCAAGCCGTTCGCCGGAACAACTCAAGATTAGAATTCAGCAACGCCAGGCCCGAATCGGTATCATCGGCCTCGGCTATGTGGGACTGCCACTGGCGTTGTTGTTCAGCGAACAGAGGTTTGCGGTCACCGGCTTCGATATCGATCAGCGCAAAGTCGATACTCTCGCTCAGGGTGGCTCCTATATTTATCGCATCCGCGCGGAGGAAATCCGGGCAGCTAAAGCCCAAGGCTTCTCGGCGACCTCCGATTACTCCCGAATCGTCGAAATGGATGCCATCATCATCTGCGTCCCCACCCCTCTCAACCAATATCACGAACCCGATCTGAGTTTCATCACCGATACCACGCATGCCATTGCACCTCATCTGCAGGAGGGCCAACTGGTTGTCTTAGAGAGTACAACCTATCCTGGCACAACTGAGGAAGTCATGGTACCCATCCTGGAGAAAGAAAATAAGAACGGCTTGACGGCGGCGGCCCGCGGTTCGTCGCACGCCGAAAAGCAATTCTACGCGGCTTTTTCTCCGGAGCGCGAGGATCCCGGCAACACCAGCGTAGCGCGCAGAGATATCCCTAAAGTTGTGGGCGGGGTGAATCCACAGGCCTCCGAACTTGCTGGAGCACTCTACGGATCGATTTTCCAGCGCACGGTTCCAGTCTCCTCGCCCGCAGCGGCGGAGATGACAAAGTTGCTGGAGAACATTTATCGCTGCGTCAACATCGCTTTGGTCAATGAGCTAAAGCTGCTCTGCCTGCGCATGGGACTGGATATTTGGGAGGTCATCGAAGCCGCTTCCACCAAGCCTTTCGGCTTTCATCCCTTTTATCCAGGACCTGGCCTGGGCGGACATTGCATTCCCGTCGATCCCTTCTACTTGTCGTGGAAGGCCAAGGAATGGGACTTCCGCACCCGCTTCATCGAGCTGGCTGGAGAGATCAACACCAACATGCCTTATCATGTACTGGCCTCCGTCGGCAGCGCACTGAACCAGCACAGGAAGTCGGTGAACGGCGCCCGCGTTCTGGTTCTCGGCGTGGCCTACAAGAAAGATATCGACGATTTACGCGAATCACCCGCGCTCACCATCATCGAACTGTTGCAAAAAGAAGGAGCCCAGGTCAGCTATCACGACCCCTACTTCCCTTTTATTGGCAAAGGCCGCAAGTACGATTTGCAAATGAAGCGAACCGAACTCGAGAAATTGGGACAGTACGATTGCGTTGTGATCATTACCGACCACTCCGACTACGATTATCGGAAGATTGTGGGCGAAGCACAGCTGGTGGTCGACACCCGCAATGCAACCAAAGGGATTGATAGTCCCAAAGTGGTGCGGTGCTGAGCGCCGAATACCGACGAGAATGCCGCTTCACCGCATTTGCCGAACGTAAAAGACTCGCGCCGGATGTATATTTTTCAGTTCCTGCCATTTCCTATCTTGGTCCGGAGTTCTCCAACGATAAGGAATTAAAGGATCTGCACTATACACTTGTAGTGTAGAGGTGAAATGGCCCTCGCCGTGCAGATTTCGACCCGAATAATAGCTCGGAATTGGTGTCCTCGGGGCACCGTAATACTCAGTTCTCAGAAACTTTCCAACCCCGACGGGTGTTTACAACAACTAGTAGTTTCAGCAATGTACGAGTAGTGGCGTGTTATGGGTTATTCTGCCTCGCAACCGATTCTCTTCTCCCCGCTTCCCAAAACTAGAACCCCATGGATGGAATTTGCTTTCGGCACTGGAACGCAAGCGGCTGCAATCGCATTTCTTGTCTGGGCACGACTGCTGTATCCACCAGCAATTCCGGCTCCCGAGCACAGCTTCGGTTCGGTCGAGCTGGTGAGCACTCCGGTTCCGGTGAATCATCAGCCGCAGCCGTTACCTCCCGTGCTGAGGGCGCACCTTGATCTACCGCCGAATGCCATGCAACTCCCTGCGCCAGAACCGAAACCTCGAGCCAGAGTGGAAGACGCTCCTGCTCCGACAGTCAGCATCGCGACCAAGAAGCTTGACTCGCTGCCTCTCAACTCTGCGACTATAATTCCCAAACAGGCAGTCAAGACAAACGTATTTTCCGCCGGCAGTTCCGCTGCTCCCAATATGGTGCGCGCTCCCTCGCAGGTGCAAACCGGAGGCTTTGGCGACCCGAATGGAATTCCGGCCAAGGCCGATCAAAGCAAGGCCGTTACCATCGCAGCGGCGGGATCCTTCGATCTGCCATCCGGCGCGGGCTATGGCAACGGAACCGGCGGCACAAAGGGTGCGACCGGAGTCGTTGCCAGCTCGGGCTTTGGCAACACAACCGCAACACCGATCCACGGCGCCTCCGCCGGTGCAGTGCAAGCCAGCGGCTTTAGTACGGCTGATTTTGCTACTCCGCCTACGGTACGCTCTCATCCTGCTGAGCCTACCGTCCGGATTTCCCCTGCGGAGATTCTTTCCAAGCCGACGCCCCTCTACACACAGGAAGCGAAAAACCTGCGGATCGAAGGTGAAGTTCTCCTGGAGGTGGTGTTAGAAGCCTCCGGAAGTTTGCACGTGGTGCGGCTGGTGCGTGGATTAGGTCACGGCCTCGACGACAATGCCATGAAGGCCGCTGAAAAGATTCATTTCAAGCCGGCGACGAGGGACGGGCAGCCAGCCGATTCCACCGTCGTTTTGCATATTATTTTTCAATTGGCGTAGTGCTCCCAGAAGGTCGATATGCGTATTTTTCGAGTGGGTCCTCGGTTATTGCTCTTGTTGTTGTTTTGGTCTTTGAATACAGTTGCGCAAGTTTCGACATCTGCGCCACCGGCCGAGACTGCCGACCCGGGGTCCACCGCGCAAAGCTCGGGAACGCTTTCTTCTCCGCCTCCGTCGTCGCTCAATGACGTTATGGATCGAGTTGTCGAGCGCGAGCATTTTTTCATGGCACAAATGCGCCACATGCGTCCCATGGTCGAAACCTATCTTCAGGATCTCAAAACCGACGGCAGCGGCCATGCCACACCGGTGAAGGATCAATATTTTCTCGGACGCCTCGATATGAGCGAGGGTCCCGAGGATACTTCATTCATGGGCCAGCCTGGATTCGGCCGTCGCATGATCAACCGGCTGACTTCGGTTTACTCCATGCATTTTTTGCCCCTGGGGTTCGCTCAGATGGTCGTCCTCGACACCGATTTTCAGAAGAAGTATTACAACTTCACGTTTGTGCGTCGTGAGTTTCTAGGAGAACTGCGCTGCCTGGTAATTGATGCCGAACCCAAGGAGGGTTCGGGCATGGGCCGATTCATGGGTAGAATCTGGGTTGAGGATCAGAACTACAATGTGGTTCGCTTCAATGGAACCTATTCTCCCCATCCCAAAAACAGCTACTATCTCCACTTTGACAGTTGGCGTCTGAATCTTCGTCCCGGTGCGTGGCTTCCCGCCTATATCTACAGCGAGGAGTCCGATTTGAAATATGGATCCTCCAAGAGCCTGAATTTTCGCGCGCAGACCCGGCTTTGGGGATACGACGTGACGGGACTCAACAAAAATTCAGAGTTCACCCAAATTCTGGTCGACTCTCCGCAGTCCGTGAAAGATCAAAGCGACGCAGCCGCCGACGCATCTCCGGTGATGGCGGAGCGCTTGTGGGAACGGCAGGCAGAGGATAACGTGCTGGAACGCTTGCAAAAGATCGGATTGGTAGCCCCAGCCGGGGACGTGGACAAAGTCCTGCAAACCGTGGTCAATAATCTGATGGTGACCAATAACATCGACTCGCCGACGGACATCCGCTGCCGCGTGCTGCTTACTTCGCCGCTGGAATCATTCACCATCGGACACACCGTCGTGATCAGCCGCGGCCTGTTGGACGTCCTGCCCGACGAAGCCTCGCTTGCCATGGTGCTGGCTCACGAACTCAGCCACATTTTGTTGGGCCACAAGGTGGATACCCGGCTGGCGTTCAACGATCGTATGTTCTTTCCCGATGAAGAATCTTTCCAGCGGCTGGATTTCAAACGCTGGCCGCCGGACGAAGAAGCCGCGGACACCAAGGCGCTGGAACTGCTAAAGAATTCTCCTTACAAGGATAAGCTCGGAACTGCCGGACTATTTCTGAAGGCGCTGCAGGAACGTGCGCCGGATTTGCCAAACCTGATCCGCCCCCATCTGGGAAATAACCTTGCCACGAGCAAGAGCATTCGGATGTCGGCTCTGCTGGCTTCGGCGCCGCAACTGGATCCTCAACGGACAGATCAGATTGCCGCGCTTCCGCTCGGAGGGCGGATCAAGCTCGATCCCTGGACGGATCACGTGGAACTGGCCAAGGCAAAACCGGTTGCCCTAACCTCAGCCCGGGAAAAGATGCCATTCGAGCTCACGCCATTCTTCCCGTATCTCACCAGACTGTCGACTCCCAGCGGCGAAAAGGCGATTAACACGTCCACTGCGAAATGAATGGTAGTGTTCTTTCTAGTAGTTGAGGCCTGGCGCAGGGAGGCAGGCAAACGTCACCCGGGCGGCGCGCACGTGTGCCCAGATTGATCGCTCGTGGCGACTATTGGATGGAACTGGCAACGTTAGAGAACACGTTGTTGGCATTCGAACCGATAAGGCGGACGGTGCCGACCACGATCACCAAAATTACAGCCAGCATCACCGCGTACTCAGCGATATCCTGACCACTCTCATCTTTCCAAAGGTATTGCAAGGTTCTTGCCACGGGCTCCGTCTCCTTAGAATCTGTCTTAACATCCCTCTCGAATGAACAGGCAAAAAGATCACCAATTACGTGACCGGATCAATTTCTGTCCCGAGGCTGGTCTTGGTGACAATCATAGGAGCAGCAGTGCATGGCGCCAATAGCCCTAAAGTGCCATATATTGTTACTTGAATTGCAGTCTTTTAAGTTGTTGTCAGGCAATGCTTTTCAGTGGCAGCGCCTGGTTGACGGCAAACAGAGCCAACTCCAGGCGAGTCGACACGCCCAACTTGTCGAAAATGTTACTCAGGTGATGCTTGACCGTGTCTTCGCTGATCTTGAAGTATTCCGCAATCTCTTTGTTCGAGTATCCGGCCACCACTGCGGCAACGATTTCCAACTCGCGCGGGGTTAGGCCAAATTTCTTCTGCCGCGCTTCATCGCTGGAAGATTGCACCAGCGTTCGCAGATATTGCACCAGGTTGGAGACGCTCTCGCGTCCAACCCAGTACTCTCCTGACATCACGGTATGAATCGCCTTCAGGAGCAGTTGGGTGGCGGAATCCTTCAAAACCACACCCCGAGCTCCCAACTGGAGAGCCTCTACAATCTGGCTCTTCTCCGCGGCCGCGGTTAGCAGGATCACCCGCACGGGAGTCGAATTTGTCCCCGCGCTCAAATCCCGCAAAGCCTCGAGACCTGGATGCTTGGGCATCGCCAGATCCAGCAGCAGAATGTCGGGCTTCATTTGCCGAGCCAGTCTTACCGCTTCGGCGCCATCGGACGCTTCACCGATCACTTTCAAATCCGGCTCAGCTTCCAGAAGCCGACGCAGGCCATCGCGGAAAATTGGATGGTCGTCGGCGATTACGATACGCACAGGCTGTGATTTCTTAAAGTTCATCGGAAACTTCTCCACCCCTCGGAACCTTAATCTCCAGGCGTGTACCCACGCCGGGATTCGATTCTACAGTGAGCGCGCCCGCAATCAAACCGACGCGTTCCTTGATGATCGTAGGCCCTTTTCCAAGTTGGTCAAGCTGGTCCTGCGACAGGCGTCCGGAAAACGGGAAGCCTTTGCCATCATCTTCCATGGTTAGGCTCCACTGGGCGGCACTTTCACTCAGGCGTACCAGGGCGTGGCGGGCCTGGCTGTGCTTGCGCACGTTGACCAGACCTTCCTGCACAATGCGCACCAATTCCCGGCATACCTTTCCCGGCATCTCCGGCTTTTCGACGTCGGTCACAAAGCGCGCCGCAATCCCCGTCTCGCGCTGAAACCGTTCCACTGTGTCGGCGACCACGCTGAGGAATCTTCGCGCGTCGACGTCAATGGACTTCATCTGCTGCATCAGCTCCCGCAGTTTCAAGACTTCCTCGCGCAGCAGGCCCTGGATCCGGCCAAGTTCGCCACCGACGACGCTGGGCGAAGTCTCGGCCTGACGCCGCAGAACATCCACCTGCATCTCAACCGCAATCAGCGATTGCACGGCCCCATCGTGCAGCTCCCTGGCAAAGCGCGCGCGCTCGGCAGCTCCAGCTCGGCGGCGTAGCCGGTGCAGCAGGTAAATGTTGTAAACCGCCGGCCCCACTTGCCGCAGCAAATCCAGCAGAAAGCGCAGTTGTTCCTGCGTATCTCCTCGCCATACGGGATCAAATACGAAAACTCGCCCCCGCCATTCACCTCCGAACACAAACCCAATTGCAATCACCGACTGGAAAGATTGCCGCTCCTTCAGCCGAACGATTGGTTCGGTTGAAGGTGAAGTGATCTGGTTGCCATCGCCATCGAGTGCCATGACGGACCAGCGATCTCCATTCTTCACGGCGTAACAAACGTCACCGGGAAAGTCTTCCAGATAATTCTTCGCCTCCCCCGGTCCCGAATCCAGCCACACGAAATCGGATGATGCCCCGTTGCCTTGACGCAGCTCTCCCAGAAAGCTTCGATGGCTGTGAATTTCTTGCGACGCGACCAGCAGGCGTTCTGCGCGATACATGCTGACGATTTCGCCGCAGATCTGCTGCAGCGTACCGGTCAGCCCGGCCTCTACCCGTACCTTGGCCAGCATGCTGGTGACCGCGGCCTTCTCTGCCCGCAATTTCTTTTGCTGTCCGGCCAGGTAGCCCAGAAGCAGTCCCATGACAAGCAGATATATGGAAAGCATAAATAAACGCTTCGGCTCAAACTGGATCAGATTTACGTTCAAGCCCGATAATGCTCGCCACGGGAGCGCGCCTCTTGGCGTCCACACGTGCAGGAACAAGAAGCTCTCCATCCACAACAAAGCCACCTCGGCCGCCGCAGTGCTCAGGGTCTCCCATAATCCCCAGCGATAGGCGGCTGCCGCCAGCACAAAAAAGAAGAAAAGAAAAAACGGGCTTCGCGCCTCTTCGGCAAATACCGAGATCACCGCCGGCCAAACGATATCCGCGACGTGCACCAGCAGTCGAAAGGCCGCGGTCGACTGCTGCCTGCGTCGCAACAGGGTAATCACAAGCACGCCGTGAATCAGATAGAGCCCTAGCAGCCCATAGGCCACGGGTGATTGTCCTAGCTGCGTCGGATCCATGTAGATTGCAGCCAGCGCCGAAACGGCCAGGAAGACGCGTCCGGTGGCCAGCCAGCGCTCAATGCGGCGAGTCTCGCTGGGATCGCTTGGAGGTTGCGTTCGGCCCAAGAAGCCGTGATTGGATTCCGCGTGCAACAGATCATTTCCCGCTTGCGAACAGATTTACAGGTTCAGAGATTGTCTCGCATATTATTGATAAGAAAGACTGAGAGCAAGGAAAACTTTGTGCTGGCCTTGCCGCAGATATTCCCAGGTGACTCAAAGCTGCGATTTTCCGTTTTTCTCAAGGATTACTTCCGTAACCAAGGGCCGCGCCAATCCAAGTCTAAAATGGCCTCGAGGATTGTCTTGAAGAAGTACTACAAGCTCTGGACCGCAGCCGTCGCGGCTTGTCTGGCGACGCTGGTGGTGGCTGCGTTTCTCGTCCGCCAATCGTTTCGCCTGACAGCAGTAAGCGATGTGATCCAGTGTCTTTTGTTATTCTCCGGGACGATATCCCTCATTCCTCAGGCGGTCCGGACACGTGGGCGCTTGCGTTTGTTCTGGACGCTCATGGCTACCGGCATTGCCTTCTGGTTTTCCTATCAACTGCTCTGGACCTATTTTGAAGTGTGGCTGCGCACCGATGTGCCGGACCTGTGCGCCGGCGACATGATCCTTTTCCTCCACATCGTGCCCTTGATGGCTGCTCTGGCGCTCCGGCCGCATGCCCCGCAGGATGAATATGCCGCGCGCCTGCGGCGTCTGGATTTTGCTTTACTGATGGTTTGGTGGGGATATCTCTACGTCCTCATCGTAATCCCCTGGCAGTATGTAGTGCCCGACATCACGCCTTACGACAACAACCTAAACTCATTGTATCTCGTCGAAAAAATGGCGTTTCTGAGCGCCTTGTTCATGGCGTGGTTGGGTAGTAAAGGCGGGTGGAGAACCTTCTATGCCAACCTGTTTGGTGCTTGCTTCATTTATGCCGGCGGTTCCTACGTCGCCAACTGGGCGCTCAGCCGGCACACCTATTACAGCGGCAGTCTTTACGATATTCCCCTGGCCATTTCCATGGCGTGGATTACTCTAATCGGGCTATGGACGCGTCAGCGCGAACCTCAAGCTGGTGTGCGCTCCACCTCCACATCTCACGGAGTATGGCTGGCACGCCTTGGCATGATCGCGGCCTTTTCACTTCCGCTGTTTGCAGCGTGGGCTCTGCTGGATGCGGCTGTTCCTCCGCGTTTACGTTCGTTTCGCCTGGTCTTGACTCTGGGCGCTGCCCTTCTCATGGGCATCATGGTTTTGGTGCGCCAGCGCTTGCTTGACGGTGAATTGCTGCGGCTACTCACCCATTCCCGGGAGTCCTTCGCGAACCTGAAACGTTTGCAGGTCCAGATCACAGAGTCGGAAAAGCTGGCATCGATCGGTCAAATGGTGGGCGGCGCGGCGCATGAACTGAACAATCCCATCACTGCAATGTTAGGGTATTCCGACCTGCTGTTACTCAGTAAGCCGCTCACGCCGGAACAAAGCGACTTAGCAGTGAGAATCGGACAGCACGCGCGGCGCACCAAGTCTTTAGTAGCCAGTCTGCTCAGCTTCGCGAAGCCAAGCGCCGCCGCCATTGCTCCCGTGGATCTCAACACATTGCTGCGAACCGCAGTCAAGCTATCGCAGCCTCAATGGCAGGCTTTGCAAATCGAGGTGCGTACCGAACTCCCGCATGAACAGCTACTCGTCCGGGGAGACTCCAACCAGTTGCTCCAGGTGTGCGTGCAAATCATCAATGATGCGCTGCATGCTGCGGATCAGCGCAAGAGTCGCACTCTCACCATTACCGCGCACCACAAAGATGGAGTCGCCGTCGTCAACGTCTCCAATGCCACCTTCGCCGTCGAAGCAAAAGATGCAGCGTTCCTATCCGCGGAGACTTTTTCTGGCTTGGGCCTCGGCGCATGCCAGGGCATTCTGCGGCAACATCACGGGCGAATACTCTGCCTGCAGGATCCCACGGCGGGCATTGTCGTCCGCGTCGAGCTGCCCGTTATCACTCCCGCGCCACAGAAACCCACAGGAGTTGTAGTTCCGGCGATGTAGAGATCGCCAGCAACGCGACGGCGTCATGCGCGCGCTTGGTTTTCGGCCAGGGTAGAGCAACGGCAGGCAGAAGGCGGCTGTACCCGGCGAAGTAACTCAACGAGACTATTCGCGGTGCTAGCCAGGTACTCGCTAATGGCTGGTGAGGCGCGCCGCCTCGAACTCATCGCCCTTTTGCCAGCCAATGAGGTGAGATAAGCTTGCTGCCTCCCAGCCTAACGCGAATCCGAATCGCGCCATGGCCGCATCGCCCACGAAGTTCATCTCCGGATGGTACTCATCACTCGGCTGGTGATAGTGCTTCTCGACATACTCCTTGTCATGCGCTATTCCCCAAGCCTCGTCGTGACCTTTGAACTTCATGCCTTGGTTGATCGAAAAAGACGGAATGCCCACGCGAGCCAGGCTGAAATGATCGGAGCGGTAAAAGTGTCCCGCTTCCGGGCGCGCGTCCGGCCGGATCGTTAGACGGAATTCTTTCGCGGTTGCCTGCACCCAGGGATAGAACGTGGTCCGCTCCGCACCTGCAACTTCTACTTCTTCCGGCGCTCCCAGCGGCTGCACGTCGTCGTAATTCAAGTCCAAAGTAATCTTCCCGGCTGGAATCGGAGGATGCTTGCCGAGATACTCCGACCCGAGCAGTCCCTGCTCTTCCGCAGTGACCGCGGCAAAAATTAGCGACCGGACCGGACGCTGCTTCGCCACGCTGAATGCCCGCGCCATCTCCAGCAGGATGCCGCAGCCTGTGGCGTTGTCGGCGGCTCCGTTGTAGATATTATCGCCCGGCATATCGGGACGAACGCCCAGGTGGTCATAATGCGCGGTGAACATCACGCCTTCATCTTTCAACTTTCCCTCGGATCCAGGCAGCATGGCCACGACGTTGTTCGACTCGAAGTTTCGCATCCTGCTCACCATGTGCGCCTTTAGCTTCGCACCCAGACTCACGGGACGGAACTCGCGCATGCGCGCATCCTCCATCATCATGTCGAGATCCATACCCGAGGCCGCAGCAAGTTTCCTGGCCACGTCGAGCTGCACCCACGACGCTACCTTCAGGACTGGCCCCTCCAACTTCAGATAAGACTTCTCGCCGGAGTTCGAGTTCCTCACCACATCCCACGGATAACTTGCCATGTCCTCTCGATGGATGAGAATCACGCCTACCGCGCCCTTGCGAGCCGCTTCTTCGTATTTGTACGTCCAGCGGCCGTAATAGGTCAGAGCTTTGCCCTTGAAAAACTTCGGATCATCTGACGGGGGCTCGTTCACCAGCATCAGCAGAACTTTTCCGCGGACGTCGGTGCCCTTATAGTCATCCCAGTTATATTCGGGGGCTTCAATGCCATAACCCACGTAAACAATTTCGGCGTCGACATCGGACTGGGCCCGCTGCGTCTGATCGTAGGCCACGTACTCATCGAGCGGCTTCAATTTCATGGCCGCCCCTTGTTTCGGCACCAGGGAAAACTGAGTCTCCGGCAGGGTGGTAATTCCAACCAGCGGTACTTTTTGCAGGTAGGAGCCATCGTCGCCTGCAGGCTTCAATCCATATTCGGCCAGCTGCGTGGCGATATATTCGGCCGCAATGTCGCCGCCCCGCTGGCCCGTCCCACGGCCCTCCAGAAGATCGTGCGAGAGGTAGCGCACGTGCCAGCGAATGTGTTCGGGATCGATGGTCTCCATCGCAGCGAAAGCGGCGGAGGGCAGTCGAACCGAGACAGCCTCACGCTTCACGGCTGCGGGCGCAGCAGCAGGGACGTCTCCACCGACGGCCCATACGAGAGGGCTGAGAACTGCAATTACGCCAAGCACACTTGTTCTCGCCAACGCTTTTCTTACCAATGCCTGCATAGATTAGTCTTCCCCCGGGCGGATGGGTTCGTAGCGAAACAATCGCTCATCGCCAGAAATGCACAGTATTAGGACTGATGGAATTGTAAAGGACAGAGGGAATTTCGTTGTCAGGTGGGGGGGCACCATAGGTCACGCGCACAAAGCACTTTCAGACAAGCATCCGGCTGTACTTGCGGTTCTTGCGCTGCGTCCTGAGTGGTGTGAGTCCTGCTGCATGTCCCGCGACCGCGGGATCAATTCTTCGAGCTTCAACCGGCGCGGAAATCGCGCACGTCTTCCGCTGGTTTAAACAACGCGACCAGCTCTGTATTCATTGACTCAGCCATCTTGCGACCGAGTTGTTCGAAGTCGGCCTTCACCCATCCGACGCTGGAGACTTCAATTTCGCTGTCCGTCGCGATCCAATAGATAGTAGGAACATTGGTCAACCCGTAAGCGTTCGAGACGGGATAGTTTTCGGTAACGTCGAGGAGCATCGGAAACGTGATGCCAAATTCCTTGGTGAACGCGGCTGTCTGCTTCGGATCGTTCTGCGAAATGCCGAAGAGCCGGACGCCAGTGCGTCCATAGGCACGCTCCAGTCGCTCGAGAAACGGGAAGGCATACTGGCAAGTGGGACACGAAACCTTGAAAAACGCCAGCACAACCGGTCCCTTTGCCAGCTCCTCGCGCAACGCGAAGCGCTTTCCGTCCATCGCTTTCAGTTCAAAATCGGGCGCCTTCGTGCCTGGGGTCAATGCCGACATCCGTGGTCCTCCGGTTCGTCGTTTAAGAATGCTTCTTAGCCAGCTCATAATCGTTGCCTCAGCTTTCCATTTTAGAGGATGCGATTGGCCAGCCTCAGATTCTAAGCACGCTGCTGTCGCAGGATGATGACCCGGCCCGGCGATTCGTCAAGCGGGGAGACGACGGCGGGGGAGTCGCGGCAACCGCACTTCCACAAATAGCGACATTTTGCGGCGCGAACGAATGTACCGCCATCGGTGCAGCCTGCGTCAATTCTTAATCCGAACGTATATGTTATCAAGTAATAAGTTGCGCTCTCCTTGCACTCCTGGCACACGAAGGTCGATTTTCGAGCACTCTCAAGAGCAGCCTGCTTCAGCATGGGATGGCCGCTAGTCACCTCGGCAGAGGCAACGCTGCCATCCGGGCGAACTCCGACTCGGAGTACTAGGTCTCCGCTAATGTGCGCTTGCCGGGCTAACGGAGGATAGACCGGCGGATACAGGTTGGCGAAAAACGGTGCCCGTTTTCGCGAGCTCTCGCTGACCTGAGAAGGCGTCGTCGCTGAGCCGAGGAGGAGAGACGAGACCGAAATCATCAGGAGGAGCGAGAGTGGCAAGCGAGAAATCCTCATGCGCAGGATTCTAGTACCGAGGCGGCCGATAGCGAAAACCGAGCCAGTAAGATTCAAAGCGAATCAGCAAGGGTGTTTAGAGGATTGCCGCCATTCGCAAAATCTTTCGCGCGAGGCCGGTGAGCGCAACCCTCGCTAGCTTTTCTTTCGGAAACCATTTGCCGTCGGCGTGCACAGGCTCGGAGCAGCGCCACACACGGACGGCGAAATCTGTCACAGTGATCGAATGCCGAAGCGTGAATGCGGCCTTAGCCGCACCGTTGGTTCCGGCTATGTCCGGTAATTCCCACATGCTTGCCATTAATGAAGCATTGCGCGGTCGTCGCACCAGAAAAACTTCGGCAGGACTGCGGGAATCGCCGCGGCAGGTTAATGCGTAGTGGATCTCGCGCTTTTTTTGGGGCGGCCCCTTGTCACGCGGAGGCAGTTCGCCCCGCGTGTTGCATAGCTCGACCACCGGACATGTCAGGCAACCCGGCGCACGGGGCGTGCACACGACAGCGCCCAACTCCATCATCGCTTGATTGAAGTCGCCGGGACGCCTGGCGTCTAAGACATCGCCTGCAGCTTCCCACAAATCTGTCTCACCGAGTCGCGTCCCTGACACACGCTGTAACACGCGCTCGACGTTACCGTCTACCACAGCTACCGGCCGGCCGAAGGCGATGCTGGCAATTGCCGCCGCGGTGTATCGCCCAATTCCTGGGAGGGCCCGCAATCCGTCCTCGGTCCCTGGAAACATTCCGCCATGCTCGCGCACGATGACCTTCGCCGCGGCATGCAGCATGCGCGCTCGGCGGTAATATCCCAAGCCGCTCCAAGCCGCGAGCACACTGGACTCGCGTGCCGACGCCAGCTTCTGCATCGTGGGAAAACGCCGCAGGAATTCTTGATAGTGCTCGATCACCGCCGCCACACGCGTCTGCTGCAGCATGATTTCAGAGAGCCATACCCGGTAAGGATCACGGCTAGAACGCCACGGCAAATCGCGGCGATGCTGGTCGTACCAGGCGAGAAGGCTTTTGCGAAACTGCCGTTGCTGCTGGGGATTGGAGAACGAACCGGAAATGCGGCGTGGCTTCTTCACGGTTCTCGGGCCAGAAATGGATTTCTTACGCGCACCGTGCCATACATGCGCCCGTGTTCAAAATCTTCAGAAAGAATTTCCGGCAAGCCATAGTGCTCGGCGTAGGCCCAAAGGAGGGCATCGTACCAGGCGAACTGGTACGCTGCCATTCCGAGCATCGCGGTGCGAAACACTTTCTCATTCGGATAGAGAATCTGGAACTCGTTAAGGAAATCTTCGGCTTGACGCCACGCTTCTTCCCGTGTGAGAAACGGCCCTGCCGTCCGCTGCCTGGTGACTGCGTTAACAAATTCCACCATGGCCTGGTGTGGGATACGCAGCACGCTTGCTGCCACGCCGCGGCGAAGAAGATCGCGAGCCATCGTCCGCTTTCTCGGATCGCTCGGATCGTAGCAGTAGACCATGATGTTGGTATCAACGAGGGAAGCCACGCGGCAGCCCCCGATCATCGTTATACAAATCTTCCCGTGTCCAGCCACGATCACGAGGGGCCGCTTTCCCTTGATTCGCTTTCAGCTGGGCCGCTTGCAGCTTGTCCACGCGTACCATGCCCGCATCGAACAGGGCAACTTGCTCCTTGGCGGTCAGTTCCTGGCCCGACTTGGCTTTGCGCCGCACCAACTCCACTCGAATGCTCTCGCCTGCGGGAATCCATTCCAGTTCGTCGCCGGGCCGGATGCCGTACTGGTCGGCGATGGCTTTGGGAACGGTCAACTGGAGCTTGGAGGTCACCTTCGGCACATCCTTACTTTATCAAGGATTGCATCCTTACTCCAAGTTATCGCAGGAATTCCTCTAGCTTTTGCCAGCGCTTGGATCAGACCGGTGAAGCCGCTGTCGATCGCGACCCGGCCGGGTCGATGCATCGCCCCGGATACAAGCGCGGGATCGGACGTTGTGCGTGGAGCGGCACCTTGGGCCGACGCAAATGTTGGCTGAATCGTAGGACGCCCCGGCGCCGAAAATAACGAGCAGCATTTAGGATCATCCTATCCAATGAATCACGACAAGGCATTGCTCTCCCGTATGCTCCGCCATTGACCCTACGCTCCAAAGCACGAAATAATATCAAGACTTGGCATCCCAATCTTTGCGTGAGGTCATTCACGCCCAGCAGCAAGGAGCATTATGAACGACTTCAATCGCAAGGTAGAGGACGCGTCGGCTCGCGTCAGCAAGAAGGTCGCTGAGGCCGCTGAACGGATCGAGAAAGAGATCCCGGAGTTCATCAAGTACCTGAATGAAGAGGTCGTGCCCGCCGTCCGCCAGCATTCGACCAAAGCCCTGCGCACGGCCAGTGTGAAGCTCACCGAACTGGCGGACTACATGGAACAGCAAAAAGCGTCGCGCAAATGAACCAGCGTCGAGCCCCATTCGGGGTGCGGGCGCTGCTTCTCCTGCCTGCGATGTGGCTGCTTGCGATCTGGCTGCTTACGGGTTGCGGTCATCCCAAGCAGACGCGGTTGGATATGCCACCGCCCCCTGGGCCGAGCACGGAGCCTTGTTCGTCCGCGCCCTGTCCCGATGAAGCCGAGAAAAATAGTCGCACCTCAACTTCCGCAGAAGGCGGCGCCGACCTCGCTGAGCCAAGTCTACCCGCCGGTTCCACGCCGCTGGCCACGGAAATTGGCCGGGCAAGCTGGTACGGGCCTCCCTATCACAACCGGCGCGGATCGAATGGCGAAGTCTACAACATGCACGCCATGACTGCAGCCCACCGCACGCTGCCGCTGGGCTCGATTGTGCGCGTCACGAATATCAAGACGGGACACAGCACGCTGGTGCGCATTACTGACCGCGGACCGTTTATCCCGGGCCGAGTTCTCGATTTATCGCTGGCCGCGGCGCGCAAGATTGATGTTTACGTGCCGGGAGTCGCCGAGGTGAAGGTTGAGGTGATGCAGACTCCGGCTCCGCTCGATACTGGCGGGAAATGGGCGGTGCAGATTGGCGGCTTTCCGCACGAAGAGGCCGCCGACAAACTCGCCGACCATCTGCAGAACCGCTATCACACTGCCAAAGTGCAGCGCTTCTCCAGTCCTGCCGGCGACTGGTGGGTGAGAGTGCGCGTGCTCGATGATGATCGTCAGCGCGCCCAAAAACTTGCCGCGGAAACACACACTCCGGAGGGCGCTGTGTTCGTGGTGAGGCTGGATTGAAGCGGCCGGATTTTACCCGCCGGCGTTAGGTGTGTTGAATGATCCAACCTTCGCGACGGAGGTTTTGGTGAAATCCCAGGACATCATTCCGGGCTACGCGCGCCTTCGCGGGACAAAGAGAACCGCCGGCACATTTGCCCAGGTCTCGCCAATCGTTCCGCGCTGACAGCCCCTCGTGGAAGTGCTATCGTTTCGCAATGGTGACCGATCGATGACTGACCTAACCAGCAATTGTCTATTCTGCCGCATTCTCCGCGGCGAGGTTCCTTCGAAGAAGGTTTATGAAAACGAGCATGTCTTCGCCTTTGAAGACATCGATCCGAAAGCGCCAACCCATGTGCTGGTGATCCCGAAGAAACATTTTGCCGGATTGAAGGAAGCCCAGGCTCAGGACGCCGAAGTGATTGGCCGCTGTCACTTAGCGGCAGCCGAAATCGCGCGCCAACGAAACATCGAACAGGGATACCGAACGGTTCTGAACGTAGGTCCCGGAGCGGGGCAGTCTGTGTTTCATCTGCACCTGCATCTCTTGGGTGGGCGGAATCTGTCCTGGCCGCCGGGCTAAGCAGAACATATTCAACCTAAGAACGCTCAACCGGTTACTGCACCGTCGGACTTTCGTCCTCCGGCGCTCCATGACGTCGTAGCAGTTGCGGCAAATTCTGCGAGAAAGCCGACCGCGGCAGGACCATGTCGCACCCCACTTCGTGCGCCTTCTGCTTCAAATCGCCCTGCACGTGAGACAGGAATCCAATGATCGAGGTTCCCTTTTTGAGCTTCGCCTTCAGCTTGGGAATGAGCGTCAGGGGCTTGGCGTTGGCGTTGTTGAGATCGAAAATGATCAACGATGGCTTCTCTTCGCCGTTTTGTTGCATGCGCTCGGCGAGATCCTTGTCGTTCTTGGCGAACTCAACCTTCACATTCAACTTGCGCGCGGTCTCTTGAATCTTGGCGGCAAAGAACAAGTCATCGACGAAGGCAAAAATGCGGGAGCTTGAATCCTCGCGTACGGGCAGAGGTTCGGGATCGGCGGGCGCAAAAGGCGCAGAGAAGCCGGGACGCGAGCCACGACGCCCTCCCTGGCCGTTATTGCCCCCTAACGCGGCACGATAGCTGTGATCCATGGGTGCGGTATAGATGCCGTCCTGATTGTGGCGCGACTGGCTGGGGCCGGCAGTGCGGGGCCCGCGTGGATTGTTAGAGCGGCGCCCGCGACGGCGCCGGTTCCTGCCTCCGCCGCCGGAGGGTCTTCCTGGTCCTGCGTTCATAGTCCTCTCAAGGCTGCTAGGCCGGGCACGGGACCCGGTGCAGTGTTGCAAACTTGTGCGATTTCAGATTCCCCATTGGTTGCGGAAGGCTCAGAGCGCGTTGGCGCTCACCTATCTTTTCTTGCGGAGGCTCCCCTGACGTCTCAGTTGTATCCGTAAAGCTTCAAGTCTCGCGAACGCGTTCGAGGTGCGTATGTCACTTTCCACGCGCGCCCTTGCGGTGGGCTGGACGCAAACGCGATCGCCGCCGTTTCTGGTGAAGCAAACTCGTACTAGCGAAAAAAACTAATTTATACGTAATCGGTTATCCGTTATCGGGTCCGTCGCGCCGCCGGGAACGGCCTGGGGCGCGGAAGGCCTACGCGGGAACGAGGCCAATGAGAACAACATAATGGTACTCGCCCCTGCGCCGGCGCGCAAGGGGCAAACTGGACCCCTTTTGCACAGGAGGACATGCCTCTCAGGGTTCGGACTTCGGGACCAGTACAGGTCCAGCACTGTGCAAGTGGAAGAAGGCCATCACCGGCGCAACTGACGGTGATCCAATGCCAACAAGAAATGAGCGCCGCGCGAGAGTATCACTACAGTGATTCAGTCAAGCTCGTAAAAGCGGAAGCGATATAGGAGGAGGCTAAACGGGGCTGGCAGTCCACTGAGGTTTACAGTAAACCTGCGACTCTTGCCGCTCTCCTGGTGGAATTCAAAACCTCTCTCTTCTTATTTTACTTTGCGTCAGTCACCTGTTCTCTTTTCTCGTCGTAGACGCCGAACTTCTTCGCTATCGGCTTCAAAGTGGGATAGAACTGAACGAAGCTGTGCTCGACGGCGGCATGAGCGTCATGACAAGACCAGCAACCGTTTCCCTTGGGCATCGCTTCGGCGGACTTGCCATCGGCATCGAAGCCAAAATAAGCCCACTTTTCCGGATATCGACTTGAATCTTTGATTTCGACCGCCAAGCCCATCAAGTCTGTCTGGAAGTGACCGGTCTTGTTGATGGAGCCTTTGCTCTGCGCGTCTCTTTCGTCGATCACGAACATCGTCTGCTCAGGCCACTTGCCGGAATTCACGAACTCCTGATAGGCCCAGCGGGGCACGAAGACGTTGGTGAACATTTCGTGGCTTCCCGGCGTGGGACTGTAATTCATCCCGTAGCCCGCTGAGAGGAACATCCACTCGCGGTAATCATCAGGACGTAGAAGCCGACCCTTGGCATCGTATTGCGGCCTGGGAGATCTCTCCTCCGCCGGTCTGGCCAAGAGCGCCAAACAGAAGCCGCAAACGAGCGCGACGCTCAAAAAGAGTTTCATGAAAGCCTCCACCTTTTGACAGCCAACTTTGCTTAATGACCTCGTCGAACGCACTTGTAGACCGTCTCGCTGTCTCTGCCCGCCGGACTCATAAGAGCCGCGCCAACATCGTTAAAACGAAGGGTTTCTATAGCACTTCCCGATTTCGTCGATCTGCTCTCGCCATGTGGATTCATATCGGGTAGGAGCAGTATCAAGCTAAGCTACTGGTTCTGCCAGATCGGTCCCTGCACGGAGCAGGTGGTTCGCTGCTTTTCCGGCCTATCCGGCGAGTCGTAGAATACGATTCAAGTATGGGCCCACCCCGCACGCTTTCCGAATCGCCGCGATGGTTCTGGATTGCCACAATCTGGTTGGGCATTGGTTTGTTCGATGCCACTCAGACTGTTTTTGTGATGCGGGCAGAAGGCATGCACCACGCCTGGATCAAGTTGTTTGCCACGCTGCTGCTTTCATGGATCCCGTGGGCATTGGCCACGCCGGTCGTGCTGCGCATGGGTCGCCGCTTCCCGGCGGCACGATGGAGAAGTTTATCTTTCTGGATCACGCACTTCGCTGCCTGCACCGTGATTGCCTTGGCCTTCTCGGCCTGGATCTCGTGCATGGAAGTGTGGCTCAACCCTTGGGCAACGTCCCCGCCGCCGGGACCGTTCTTCCATCATTGGCAGGACAGGTTCTACAACGGGGTACTTTCATACCTGATCCTTTACAGTGGCGTCCTTCTGGTCGGCTACTTGCTGGACTTCGGAGCGCGCCTGGCGCTTCAGCAAACCGAAACCTCGCGTCTCAACGAGCAACTCTCCAAGGCACAACTCAATGCTCTGCGGAGACAAATCGAGCCGCACTTTCTGTTCAATACGCTCAACGCTATCGCCGGCCTGGTGCGCGAGAAAAGAAACGATGCGGCTGTAGACATGATCGCCGGTTTGAGCGATCTTCTGCGCCGCGTTGTGGAAGACTCCGATCGACAACAGGTGCCGCTGGGGGAAGAACTGGAGTTTGCGCGGACGTATCTGAACATTCAAAAGGTGAGATTTGCGGACCGTCTGCAAGTGAGCGTGGATGTCCCAAAGGAGTTGTTTCTGGCTCAGGTCCCCAGCCTGATCTTGCAGCCCATGGTCGAAAACGCGGTCAAACACGGTATCGCGAAGCGAGTCCAGGGTGGCACAATCCGGATCAACGCGTCTCGTTCGAACGGCACGCTTACCGTCCGGGTCTATGATGACGGGCCCGGCCTGGCTGCGGGTTGGGATAGTAATGGTTCCGGGGTCGGGATTTCTAACGTGCGCACTCGACTGCAGAATCTGTACGGAGATGAGTTCGAGTTGAGCATGCAAAATCGGAGTTCCGGGGGCGTCGAAGTATCCGTTTCCGTACCCTTCATTTCCCTGCCCGTCGTTGCTCCCCCGCTCGTTTCTCCGGGCAAGGAGTAAGCGGTGCAATCGGATGTTCTTGCTGCAAGAATACGCACTCTCATCGTGGACGACGAACCATTAGCGCGCAGCAATCTTTCCGTTCTGTTGCGGCGTGATCCGGAGATTGAGATCGTCGGTGAATGTGGTTCAGGGGCTGAGGCACTGCGCGTGATTCGCAGTGCGAAGCCGGACTTGGTCTTTCTCGACGTTCAGATGCCGGAATGTGGCGGCTTCGACGTGCTCGAACTGCTGGGCAATGACCTTCCTTCCGCCATCATCTTTGTGACAGCTTACGACCAGTACGCGCTGCAGGCGTTTGAGGCCGGGGCGCTTGATTACATCTTGAAGCCGTTCGACAATGCTCGATTCGATCGCGCGCTCGGTCGCGCCAAACAAAGAATCGCTCTCGGTAAAAATAAAAATAAAGATAAGGATCTTCCGCGAAAGCTGGAGCGCATCGCCATCAAGAGCGTCGGACAAGTCTCGTTCGTGAAGGTCTCAGAGATTGAGTGGATCGAGGCTGCGGACTATTATGCGTGCCTTCATGTCGCTTCGAGGACCCATCTGCTGCGCCGCAGCATGTCGGACCTGGAACAGGAGTTGGATCCGACAGTGTTTTCCCGCATCCACCGCTCGACAATCGTGAATCTCGATCGCGTCCGGAGTCTACAACTCGCTGAAGACGGCGAATATGAGGTCTTACTCGAGAGCGGCGTCAGGCTGCGATTGAGCCAGCGTTACCGCAAGCAACTGCAATCCCGCCTGGGCGTGCGCGGTTCGAACTGCCCGTGATGCTTCCTGACCTTCCTGTTCCGCGCCGCGGATGTCTTGATCTCGCTATTGCGATACTGCCAGAGTGATGGTGAAAGGAGCGTTAGCGTTGACAAGCGCGGTGCCGCCGGTAGGAGCACCCGTAGTGGCGTTGATGGTGACAGCGTAGCTTCCAGGAGGTGTTCCTGCGTTCTTGAGGCTGCTGCTGCTGTTGTTGTTTCCGCCACAGGAGCCCAGCCACAATGTGCAAAATCCGAGGATCACGAGGAAGCCTAGTAAACGTGAGCCGCGCGTGCGAGGTCTTACAAATACGACTCCCAATAAACCGGGGAGCAGCAGGGCGTAGAAGATGCGGCTGCGGCCGAGCGGCGGACCCATTCGTTCCGTGGTCACAGGTGTGGTCACCAGGTTGACAGTCACTGTGCTCGCATTGGTCGGTTGGCCGTTGCTGGAAACCTGGCAGGAAATTTCCGCGCTGATGGGAATTCCCGAGCAGGTGTAGGTTAGCGGGAGTGCGGTTGTGCTGTTGCCGCTGTTGACAAAGCCCGTTGTGCTGTTGACCGTGACCTGGATTTTGGCAGTTCCGCCCACACTGATGGGGAAGGTGGCGGCAGTCGACGACAGAGTGAAGCTCTCGGTAGTCTTCGAAATCGTCAAGTTGACAGTTGTCGAAATCGCTCCGCTGCCGCTGACGCCGGTGACTGTAACGATCTGAGGCCCCGACGGCAGCGCCATGTTGGCCGCAGTAGTGATGGTCAGCACTACAGTTGACGGCGACGTGCCGTTGAGTGAGACGCTTCCTTGACTGAAATTGCAAAGCGCCCCCGCGGGTAGACCAGCGGCGCAACTGCCAGGACTCGAGACCGTGGAATTGGTAAAGGTCACAGGCTGATTGAAGCCTCCAGCAGGCGTGATGGTGATGGTCGCAGTGGCGGTTTGCCCCGCTGAAACACTAAGGCTGGCTGGACTGGCCAACATGGTAAAGGGCGTAGTCACGATAACAACGGAGGCGGACGATGTAGACCCGCTGTGAGATGCATCTCCCTCATAAGTTGCCGTGACGCTATTCGACCCGGATGGAAGCGCAGTGGTGGTGAACGTTGCAGTTCCGCTAGCCGTGCCCGAAAAAGGAGTATTCAGGGTCGCGGTTCCCAGGACCGTAATCGAGCCAGCATTGAGAGTAGAGAAAGATACGGTTCCCACTCCAGTCGAGGGACTAACGGCGACCGCGAAGGTCACGGGCGCGCCGGCAAAGACCTTCGTCGCAGAGGGCGACATTGTGATCGAGCTGCCGGTGCGAGACGCCGCCCAGGCTATTGCCAGGGCGTTGGCATCAACTGAGCCCAGACCGGTGACGAGGTTGTAGCCAGTGGCTGTATCCGCGCTGGCGGCGCTGAAGCCGGCCACACCTGCGGACGGACAGATCACGTAGCTGGGCTGACCTGCGGGAGTACCTTTCTGGCAGTAGACGTTGTTATCCCCGCTCTTGACGGGGTGGAAAGCGCCATTCGATGGGCTCTGGGCGAGAGTGTAAAGAGTTGGATTGATGTTGCCCAAGCCAGAGCTGCCGAGGTATTGATTGAGGAGTGTGACGATGCCGGCAAAGACGGGGGTCGATGCGGAGGTTCCGCCCACGAGCGAAAAGAAGGTATCGACAGCAGTCGAAATACCTCCTGCGCCGCCGGGGCTGCAGGTGCTCGTTGTGCTGCTGCTATTGGCAACGACCTCCTCCTGGGGGGTGCAGATAATGTAGCCGGGATAATTCGGAGATGCGGCAAGTGAGAGGTCGGGTATGAAGCGAAAGGTGCTCTGCGGACTTGCCAAACCAGGAATCGTTATTGCTTGCTGCCATGCAGGGCGAGGGAATCCGCCCGCGCAAACGCCGGTTTTATTGACACAGTTGCTTACCCCACCGCCGCCGATTGAAATCCAAATGTCTTCTTGCACGTGCGCCGCCGTCGCTGTGGCTGTGGAGGTGAGCGGAACCCATCCGGTCACAGCAGGAGGACCTCCGTTTGCACAGAACGTATTGCTCGGGTTGGCCTGACAGAACTGGGCAAATGCTTCGTCATCATTCCAGGCAAGCTCCTGCCCTATGAGGGTTGTGAGTGCGGAGCCACCACTGGTTCCATTGCTGGCGCTCCAAAAGGCGCTGGTGAAGTCGGCGGCCGGAATCGCGGTACCTCCGACGCCGGTGACCTCCGGGCTGCTGGCGGGATAGTTCACAGCCAATCCGCCTAGCGCTGTGGCGAACGGTGGGTTCGGTGTAGTGGTCGGCGGACTGTCGTCACAGGCAAAAGAACCGGTATCGCCGGAGGAGTTCAAGATCGTGATCCCTTCCGCGTTGCCCTGCTGAAGCTCAGGTTCGAGCGATTCGTTTTCCGCTTCGCACAGCCCATAACTCATGCTGATGACCGGGGCGAGGTTGTTGTCGATGGCGTAGGCGAGGGCGACGTTTACACCGCCGATGGTCTCGGACGGGCTGATGGGGGCGTTCACAAAGATGATTTGCGCATTCGGCACAACCGCTCCGGACCATTCGAGGTCGAGGTCGGCTTCGATGAGGTCACCTACAGAGACGGGCTGGTCCGCGCCCACGAGCACATATCGAAAATTCGCCGTGTTACAGCTCGTGACCAGACCCGTCGGTCCCGTGGCGCAGGTAAACGAAGGCAGACTGAAACCGGAACGGAAATCGACCAGGTCAGCCAAGTAGACGTCGGTCTGGCCGACAATGGCGAGTTTTTGACCGGTGCCATCAATGGGCGTTGTTGCGTTGTACAAAGGATCGATGTCGTAGAGAGTAGCGATGTCACCTGGGGCCAGGAAGTAATCCGTCGTCCCGGAGATGGTCGTTGTGTAGCTGGGATGCGGGCCACTCTTGTCACTGCGAAGCGGGCGCTCATACATCGGTTTCGGCCGGAAATCGGTGAGGCCGTGAACACCTGTCACAACGCCGCTAAGGGCAGCAGGGATCTGGACGGGAGTTGAGTTGGCAATGTGTTTTTCACCGTTAACCTCGTAGCGGTGAATCTCAGTGTTGAATGCGTCCTGGATTTGCGCAGCCGTCCCGCTGAAGGTGATGGAATTGCGTCCGCGAGCCACGGTGAGCACCGTGAAGCCCTGCGATTTGAGCCACGAGGTGATTTTACTGGCGTCGTTCTCACTGAGACCGAAGCGGTCCGCATATTGTTCAGGAGTGAGCCACTTGTGAAAGTAGGGCGACGAGCGATCCTGTTGCTGAGCAAGAAGCTGGTCGAGCGCCATTTGCTGACTGGGCGAAGGCGCGATGACGAGCGTGACATAGCTGAACGGTAGCGCAGACTCAACCGGACCTCGATCGTATTGCGACAGCGCTTTGCGATGAACGTTGCCGCGGAGGGCGACCATTCGGCTGGAGTCTATGGGTCCGGGAATGCGGTCCGGCTGCGCGGCGAGGCACAGGGATGAGCTGAGAAGCAGCAAAAGAAGCTTCCAAAGACGCATGCAACGCTCCGTCTGGGTCCGGGGTTCTGTATGTTTATCCTTCAGCTTATACGGCTTTCTGAACTCTGATCAAGTTTGACAGCCCAAAGGTTGTATGGCTCCAGCAAAGTTGCAAACCCGGCAACGCGCCGTTAGTCGCGCAATTTGGGAGGAACCACATTCCAAGCGGCTACGGAGCAGTTTCCACGGCAGGGATGAAGACCCGCCATCGTCTCTGGTACGATCAGCTCACAAGTAAGTGGACGGAAAGATAACGCCCTTGCGATCAAAGTTGAACCGGAGATCGATTCCTTTCGCGCAATCCAAGCGCGACCGCGGTGCATCCAAGCATTTTGAAAATCCAAGCTTTCGGTATACCCCTGGAGAGGACTCATGCGCTCTTTTCACGATGTGCCATTGCTTGTTGCAGCAATTCTGCTTCCTGCGACGCTGCTGACCGCGGCCAATGTAGACACCAAGTTCCACAACGCGCCCGATTCCACGAAGGCGACGAAGAATCCTTACGAAAGCGACACTACAGCCGCGCAGGCCGGAAAAAGGCTGTACGCCCGCAATTGTCTTTCCTGCCACGGCAAGGTGGGAAAAGGCACGGGCAACGTACCCTCGCTGGTCTCCGGCAAACTCGATTCGATTGCGCCGGGCGAAGTGTTCTGGTTCATCACCCAGGGTGACAAAGATAACGGCATGCCTTCGTGGGCGCAACTGCCGACTAAACAGCGCTGGCAGCTTGTGACGTACGTGAAGGCGATGGAATCTTTGGAGACTTCACAAAGCGCCAGTGCTACGCCGGCGGCAGATACGAGCATGTCGAAGTTGAAGGCGGCGGCGCCGACGCCTCCCTTCACCGATTTCCGCTACGAGAAGCCTGGTACGGTCCGCAAGATTACCGTGAAAGATCTGCCACAACCTTATGCGACTGAGTCTGCAGAGAACGGACCGAAGCTTGTGGCGAGACCGGAAAATGCGTGGCCAGTAGCGCTTCCCGGATTCAAAGTGGAACTCTACGCGGCCGGGCTCGACAATCCTCGGACGCTGCGCACGGCCCCGAATGGTGACGTTTTTCTTGCCGAGAGTGACGCTGGGCGTATTCGCGTATTCCACGGACTGACCAGCGATGGAAAGCCGGAGCAGGCAGCGATTTTCGCCAGTGGGTTGAAACGCCCGTTCGGGTTGGCGTTCTATCCTCCCGGGCCTGATCCGCAATGGTTGTATGTGGGCAATACTGATGAAGTACTGCGCTTCTCGTATCACAATGGCGATCTGAAGGCGAGCGGCGCCGCTCAACACATCGCCGATCTTCCCTGTTGCGAAGGCCACTGGACGCGGGCGTTGGCGTTTTCGCAGGACGGCAAGAAGATGTTTGTAGCGGACGGCTCAGGATCGAACGTGGACGATCCCGACACGCACCCCGCCGAGAAGAACCGCGCCGACATTCTCGTGTGCAATCCCGAAAACTGCGTCTTAAGCGTGTACGCCTCCGGAATCCGCAATGCCGGAGGTGGAATTGCGGTCAATCCGCAGAGCGGCGAGCTGTGGTGCTCCGTGAATGAGCGCGACGGTCTGGGAGATAACCTTGTCCCCGACTACATCACCCACGTCCAGGAAGGCGGTTTCTATGGCTGGCCGTGGTGGTATATGGGCGGGCATCAAGATCCGCGCCACAAAGGAAAGCACCCGGAGTTGAAAGACAAAGTGATCGTGCCCGATGTTCTGCTGCAACCGCACAACGCATCTTTGGAATTCACGTTTTATCAGGGCCAGCAATTCCCCGCCGAATACAAGGGCGACATTTTCGCTTCCGAACACGGCTCCTGGAATAAGGCGGTGCGCGTGGGATACGAGGTGATTCGCATTCCGCTGCACCAGACCGGCGATGCCAGTGGGGAATACGAAGACTTTCTCACTGGCTTCGTGCTGCCCGACGGCAATGTGTGGGGAAGGCCCGTCGGTATCACAATAGTTCCCGATGGTTCTCTGCTGGTGAGCGACGATGGATCGAACTCTATCTGGAGAGTAAGCTACGCGGGAAAGTAAGCACGGTTAGAACGGGCGTCCTGGCTCAAGCGTAGCCACCCTCGTGAATTCAAACGATTGCGATGGCCGGGCCACTCGCCCCCTCATCAGCCACTTTAGTCGCAAGTACTTCGAATTGTGCCCGCATTGAAGTAAGAATTGGCAGTAGATGACGTAGTAGGAACATTGGCAAGACCCGTGCCTGCCTCGGAAATCGTATTGGAATGCACGTTGGTCCCAGCAACACACTCCAAATTGATCCCTTTTAGTGCATGACTAATGAGGTTGTTCTGGATTGGCGATACTGAGTTGCTCGCTAGTAGTGCAGCCAAAGAGAAAACTGTTGGTCGCGTTCTTCGGAGTTGGTGTAATCGCGGACGTAAGCCCACTCCGCCGGTCCGCATGGTAGCCTCGGTTACGCTCCACCGATCAGCCGCGCTGCCACGAAGGGTACAACCTGTTGAGGGATCACAGGTAGCCCGGTTGTGCCGTTGTCAAGAAATCGGCAAATGCTAGACTTCAGCCATCCGTGAAACTCACGCAGCGGTACTCTGAAATGAGGTTCGGGTTCATCGCAATCTCCGCTAGAGCAAGAAATGCGCTGGTATTTTTCGCAGCGCTATTTCTTCTATCTCTCGGCGGCGTGGTGACTTATCTCACAATCGTCCGTTTGCTCGATGCTGAGCATTGGGTCGCTCACACCCGGGAAGTGCAGTCCGCGCTGTCGAATATCGGCACCGTATGCGCGCGTGCCGGCCGCAGCCGAGTCGAATATGTGCGCTCCGGAGATGCGACTCGCCTGGATGAGTATCATTCTGCCGTCAGCGATACGCAGCAGGCTGTCGCCCTCGTCAGACAACTCACCGCGGATAATAATCTCCAGCAGAACGATTGTGCCCGCCTCGAATCGTGGGCTACTCGAAGAATCTCCCTGATGGATCAATCCATTAATTTAAAACAGCACGACGAAACCAGCCTGGAAAAAGAAGCGGGGATTACGCAGGGAGTTGTAGGCGCAGCGGCTGAAATGGACTCCGTGGTCCAGCAGATGCAAGCTCACGAGGATCAATTGCTGGCTGAACGTGAGGCGCGTTCTCAAGCTTTGTTTCGTCAAGCTGTGCTTCTCTGCTCGGCCGCATTCCTTTTTGCGGTATTGCTATTGGGCCTCCACTACTATCTTCTAAATCACGAATTGAAGGCGCGACAGCGAGCGGATGAATCGTTGCGACGGCTGAACGCCAGACTGCTGGAAATCCAGGACGAAGAACGTCGACGGATTTCGCAAGAGCTGCACGAAAGCCTGGGGCAATGTCTTTCGGGAGTGAAGATGAATCTGGAAATTGTCAGCAAGTCATTGCCCCCAAATCCGCTGCTGAAAGAGTGCGTGGCCATACTCGACAAATCCATTTCCGAAACGCGGACCATGTCGCACCTGCTGCATCCTCCATTGCTTGATGAAGTCGGCTTTGCCTCGGCGGCACGCTGGTACGTGGAGGGGTTCTCGGAGCGCAACGGGGTTTTCGTAGATCTCACTCTTCCCGAGAAATTTGGCAGGCTGCCGCAGGCTATCGAACTAGTTCTGTTTCGCGTGCTGCAGGAAAGCCTGACGAACATCGGCCGTCATTCGGAGGCCCGGCGGGCTCAGATCACGGTGCGCTGGCAGGCCGGGCGAGATCGAATTGAGAGTAAAAGATAACGGAAAAGGCATGCCTTCGAGCGTTCTGGCGAGGTTTGAAACGAATGGTGGCTATTTGGGAGTCGGGTTAACGGGGATGCAGGAGCGCCTGAGGGAACTGGGCGGTCGCATGGAAGTTCAGTCAGACGGAACTGGAACTTTAATCGTCGCGGTTCTGCCAGTAGCCGGCTCGCACCTGAAGCCTGGGGGGACGGAAGTCGCCACGCAGCGGGTGCGTTAAATTTTCAAAACAAAGTAGCTCGCGGATGATGCAGCCAACATGCGGGTGAACCAGGCAATCTCTGAGCAAAAATCGGGTCAGGCGGTCAATGGGTCATGTCCCAACCCATGGCCAAATGCGCGGGAAAAACGGGCGTCGGGAAATGGACCTCGGTAATCTCTGTCGGGTACGCATTCACTGCTAGGCTCTTGGTATGCCGGTTTTCATCAATGAAGCAAAAGCTGTGGAGAGCCGCGTCCGCGAGGAGGCACAGCCTCCCCACGAACAGGTGCCAGCCCTGGTCGAGTTGTTGAAGACCCGTTCCTATGCGGAGATCAGGCAGAGGATGTATGACAGAGAGCCGGGGAGTCCGTGGTGGATGGCGTGCCGGGCCGAGCTCGATCTGCGCAACGGACAGCAGGTGGGGGAAGCGTCTCTGGCGATGTCGCGTACTTCGGAAAAAATGCGAGCCTCGGTGCAGCATTTCGAGCAGTTGACCGATACCTTGCACCAGGCGACCAAAGACATCGGTGATCTTCTGCGTGGAACGCAGGAGGCAGGGCGCAGGCTGGAAATCGCGGTCTATGTGGCCATTGGAGTGACCCTGGTGCAATTCTTCAACCTAATCTTCGAAGTCTTCCGCAAGCGGTGAATGCGGTGCGGATACACTCTGCTCCCCGCATACCCCACCTCTAGCGGCGCTTGAGAGCTTCCAGTTCATCCAGGGTACGCGGCCAGTCCGATCCCAGAAGCCGAGATAAACTTCGATCGGCAAGAATTTTTCCGCCGGTCTGACAGCGAGCGCAGTAGTTGGTTTCTTTATCCGCGTAACGAATTCGCAGAACTTTGTCGCCACACCGCGGACACGGCTCTCCATAACGTCCGTGGACCGCCATTCCCTTGCGAAATGCCGTGACCTTTTCTGGAAACCCCGCTCCCGCCTCCTGTTGCAAACGGTCTATCCAAAGCTTCAGCGTTTCTTGAGCGGCTGTGAATAGGCGCTCCCATTCTTCCGGTTTCAGTTTTTGCGTGAGCGCAATCGGAGACAGTTGCGCCGCATGCAGGATCTCATCGGAATACGCATTTCCGATACCACTCAACAGGCGCGGATCGGTAAGGGCTCGCTTGAGCGTGTGATTTTCCGACGTGAGTGTGTCGCGAAACGAATTGAGATCCGTGGTAAAGATATCGATCCCTCCCGCGTCCATCGAGCGCAGAGTTTCCTCGCCACTGAGGATGTGCAATGAAGCGCGGCGCTTCGATCCAGCTTCGGTGAGGACCAGAGAGCCATCGGAAAAGTCGAAGGCCGCCAGAGTTTGACGGCCCGCCAGCCTGGCCTCCGCCGGACGCCAATGAAGCCGGCCGGCAATCATCAGGTGAAGCACCAGCCAGAGGTCGCTCTCGACTCCAAGGGCGATGCGCTTGCCGATTCGCCGCACCTCGAGCACGGCTTTTCCCTCAACGTCTGCGACGGGCGGTTGAACGGTTCGAAGCAAGAAAGCGCTTGCCAGTCGCAACCGCTGCAGTGGCTTCCCCACGATGCGTGGTTCGAGGGCTCTGATGTAGGCCGCGATATCTGGCAGTTCGGGCATTTGTTTCCCTGGAGTGCCTCATCCCTTTACGGTGGAGCGAATTCTTGGCGTGCCCGCGACAGCGGCTTTCAGCGCCGCGTCGGTTTCGATCAGCTCCAGCACTCGTCTAGTCATCTCTTCATCAATGTCCGGGGCCTTTCGAATCTCTACCGGATAGCGCACCAGCAGTTCCAGGCCCGCATCGGCAAACTGAAGGCGCGCCTCGGGCCGCGGCGTGTCAACCTGAATGTCGACGCGGCGTTCGATGTTGGCATGCTGGCGCTCGATCTCGTCTCGATACGGCGCATAAACGGCGTTTACGGCGGCAACCAGCTTCTCCTGTGCTGCCTTATGATTTCCGTCCGGCGCAATCATCACCACGACCTCGTGCCAGGCGTACTCCGTTCCTGGGATTTGCTTGAACAGTGGCGTGCCCGTCTGGAAAAGAACTGCGTTTGAGATTACGACGATTCGTCCCGTGGGATAAAAGTCCAACCCCGTACCCGCCAGCTCCATCAGGTAGAGCCGAACCAGTCCGATATCCACAACGTCGCCGGTAATGCCGGCAACACTGATCCGGTCACCGACCCGGATGCCATACCTTCCGATAATGAAGAAGTACGCGGCGACCGACAGCAGGACGGCTTGCAGCCCAACTGCGATACCGGCGGTGATGAATCCCGCAAAGGTCGCAAGCGAACTGAATTCACTCACAAATCCCAGGGTGAGGACGACCACAAACAAAAAGCCGATCACCACACGCCGCATGACGAGAAACTGCCGCCGCCGGCGGGGCTCGCTCACATAGCGGAAAGTAATACGCCGCCAGATCTCCGAAAGAACAAGAATTACGCCCAAGGCAAGGACAATGCCAAACACCCGGACGAGGACGGAGCGAAGAACGTGTTTTGATTCGCGGGCAATCGAGCTGCGCCACTCGTCAAGATTCGTCTTGCTGTCATCCAGCACGACGATTTCCTGGCTGAGCGGGAGAAGCACGTTGGAAAGCTGTTTGAAGCGTTCGGTGAGTTCGTGAAAGCTTTGCCGTTCTACTTGAAGCTGCTGAGGATCGCTGGCGGGCGGCTGGCTCGCCAGTTTCTGGCTCTGCTGAATTGTTGCCCGCATCGCGTCGCGGAGCGGCGTGCGCACACCGTCTGCAACATTTCGTGTATCGCTGGTTTCCTTGACGAGTCCATCGATCTGGTGTTCGGCGCTCATGTAGTCGTACAGCGTGATAGCCTGGCTGATCAGACCGCCCGCGCTAGCGAGCGCGGGTTTAGCTGGTGTGGATGTTGCGGCAGCGGGTTTCTGAGCATTTGGGACCGAACCAGAAACTTCGGGAACTGATCTGGCCAACTGATTGATGCCACCCTCGAGGCCGCCCGCGATCTCGCCATTGGTCTCCACGAACGCCGCCATCTTTTGGACGGCATCGAGAAGAGCCTTCTGCAGCTCCAATTGGCCTTGAAGGGCGTCAAGTTGTGAAGCCAGGTTGCCTCGCCGGGCTGCCGGGGCTTTCGCAATCTGCGCTTTGAGACCTTCGATCTGCGATTGCAATTGATCGATCTGGGCTGAAGTTTTTGCCTCCATTTGCGCCAGATTCTGCTGCTGTGTAGTTTCCGGAGATGACTGATTGACCCCACTGACTTTCTGCTGGGCGGCGATCAATGTGGCTTCCGCCTTGGCGGATTGGAATGCGAGCCGCACCACCTGCGCGCCGAGGCTCTGCGTGTTGTCTTGATAAATGGCCTCGCTGGGCTGTCCCCCAGACTGGTTTGTGGTGGAGTGGCGATACCAATTGATAACTTGATTCAAATGATGCAGGGCGGCAGCGCTGTCGAGTTGGACCGGCGGCAACGGATTCGGTGAAGGTTGGGAAGTCGGTTGCGGCGACGGCTGCGGTGGCGTTGAACTTTGCGCGCGCAGGAACGCTGCGCCGACTAAAAACGTCGTGATGAACCCAACAATCCATTTACTGGCCCGCCCGAAATGCGCGGCCGGATGATCTTTGATGGTTTCCTGCATTTTGCTCCGTAGGCCCTTCGGTAAGCGTTCTTGGGCTAAATCATGCCAACAATCCAAATGGCAGGTTGGGGAATCTAATCTTCCATGCGCCTTCGAAAACGCTTCGTCGGTTTTATTGTAACGATTCAATTGATTTTATTTTTGACGCATTTTCTCATCTACGAGACGTGGATATTTTCGCCGACCGGGTCCCGCGTGCTGTGGATCGAGCTGGTTCTCGGCTTTTTGTCGATCAGCTTTGTTGCGGCCTCATTACTGGCCTTTCGATACACAAATGCTGTGCTGCGCGCATTTTACCGAGCTGCAGCAATTTGGTTGGGCTTGGTGAGTTTTCTCTTCGTGGCATCGGTGAGTTCCTGGATTATTCTTGGGGCGGCGCGCCTGCTTGGACTGAACCCGAATTTTCATGGGATGGTCGAGGTGATGTTCGGCGCCGCGATAGCAGCCGGCCTGTACGGGGTTTTCAACGCGAGCTGGACGCGAATCACGCGAGCGACAGTGCGGCTGGCGAACTTGCCGGTGGCGTGGCGCGGGCGAAGAGCGGCGCTGATCAGCGATGTTCATCTGGGGCACGTGCGAAACGGTGGTTTTCTTCGGCGAATGGTCGCCAAGATTTTGAACGAAGCTCCGGACGCAATTTTTATTGCCGGTGATTTGTATGACGGCACGGCAATCGATGCCGGACGAGCCGCCGAGCCCCTCAGCCGGCTGAGGGCGCCACACGGTGTCTATTTTGTCGCGGGAAATCACGAGCAGTTTGGGGATGACAGCAAATATCTGCACGCCATTGCGGCCGCCGGCGTGCGTGTCCTCAGCAATGAGAAGGTGGAAGTCGACGGCCTGCAGATTGTGGGTGTGCCGTACCGGAATGCGGCGCCGGTCGGGCACTTCGCGTCAGTGCTGCGCGCCCTTCGCCTGGACCGCGATCGTGCGAGCATTTTGCTAACCCATGCCCCCGACCATCCCGAGATCGCCGAGGCTGCGGGCGTTTCTCTGCAGCTATCCGGTCATACGCATCTCGGGCAGTTTATTCCCTGGAGCTGGATGGCGCGGCGGATTTACCGGCAGTTTGTGTATGGGCTAAGTCGCATCGGAAAGATGCAGGTCTTCACTTCGAGCGGCGCAGGAACCTGGGGACCGCCGCTGCGCTTGGGATCGAATCCTGAGATCGTGATGTTGGAGTTCGAGTGATGTTTCCTGCCTGACGGCCAGTCGCCAACTCCGATGGTGTCATTCGCTGAAAAAACTACTTCACATATTTCGGTCCGGCTCCCTCGTGCCACGGATCATAGCGCAGAGAGAAACGGATTCTATCTGGAATCGACGGATGGTCATAGGACCAGAACACGAGGAGACGGTTCGGCGTCGGATAGTCGTAACTTTTCTCCCCGAGCTTCTGGAACGATGAGGCCGCGACTTGGCCGTTGTCGGGAAACAGGCCGTGGGTGACCTCGAGTCCGTAGATATCGGCCTGATGCTCCTGATAGCGGCTGAACGCGTTGCCAACGGGCGCGCCCACCAGCGCGAGCAGCGACAGTGCCAGCATCAGGAGGGGGAGTGCGGCTAAATCGTTAATGCCGCGGATGTGCCATGCATCACCCCATTGCGCCAAGAGAGCGAGCACAATTCTTCGGCCGAGCCAGAATCCCACAAATGTTGTCGCCGCGAAGAAAGCGAGTCCTTTGTAAATGTGATTCAGGACGTAATGGCCCATCTCGTGTCCGAAAATAAAGAGCGTTTCAGGAACAGTCATGTCGCGCGAAGTGTTGTCCCATACAACCACTCGCTTGGTGGCGCCGATTCCGGTGACATAGGCGTTGTAGGTGGTGACTTTTTCGCTGGCCTCCATCTCGAACATGCGGTCGGGGGGGATGTTGAGACCTCCGCGGTGGATAACTGTTTCAATCTGGTTTACGAGTTGCGGCTGCGTTTTCTCAAGCGGTTCGAACTTGTTGAACATGGGGTCGAGGATGACGGGGGCGACAAAGATCAGCAAAACCGCGAAGGGCAGGGTCAGAAGCCAGAAGTAAAACCACCAGCGTTGCGGACTTTTGCCGATGATCCAGAATAGGGCCAATACGGCCAGTATCGTAACCACCAGCGAGAGCGCCTCGGCTTTGCACCAGTCACCCGCCCAGGAGGCCCAGGCCTGGACGGAGAGCCCGTACACGCGAGAGATGTGGTGCTCGTAGATGTCCAGAGGTAAAGAAAGAACTGCGATCACCAGCATCAGAAGGGGCACGAAAACGAGCGTCTGCCCGAACCCATTCTTGCTGACGCGCTCGCCAAAATCACGGAATGCGGGCGCCACGCGCGCCTTGAGCAGAACCCACAGGACGACAATGCCAAAGATGATGCCGAACAGATAAAGCACAGTGCGGATTTTGTAGAGCGCTTCAGCTTTGGCTAATTCGTCCGGGGGCAGACGATATTCCGTTACTCTGAGGTTTTGCGGAAGCTGGCTTGTTTGGACCAGTGAGGCTGATTTTGCAGGACTGGGGTTGGGTTGCGCCAGCGCGAACGTAAGCGATAGAGCGACGAAACCACAGGAAACTAGCAGGGACGAGCGTGCTTTCATCAAGATTTCCTTCTTCATCTTCTATAGCGCGAATGATAAGTTGTCCGAGCCGTATAATCCAACGGATTGCATCACAGCCTTTGTTGTCATGAAGCGAACAGATAGGCAAGACGAAGTTGTCCGGCTTCTGCCGATTCGTCACGGACATTTTCGCCTGGAGTCAGGCCACCACGGCAACTTGTGGCTGGACCTCGAGTTGTTGTGTCTCCGGCTGGAACCGATACGGCGCCTGGCGAGGCAAATTGCAAATCGGCTTGCGACGCACCATGTTGAGGCAATATGCGGACCGCTGATCGAAGGAGCATTTGTGGCGCTGATGGCGGCTGAGGAGCTAGGCGTACCGTTCACCTATGCAGAACGCTTCGCGGATCGGGAACGGGAAGATAAGAAGTCTGATGTGCTCTACCCGGTCGAGTACCGGCTTCCGCGCGCTCTTCGTGAAATGGTGCGGGGCAAGCGCGTGGCCATCGTCAACGACGTCATTAATGCAGGCTCGGCGATTCGCGGGACGTTTTCGGATCTGAAGGCTTGCGGCGCCGAACCGGTTGCAATTGCCGCGCTCGCTATATTGGGACAGTCTGCCGCAGAGATGGCGGCGGAGCATAACTTGGCCCTGGAAACGATGGCGTATCTCCCCAACGAAATCTGGGCTCCGGCGGAATGTCCGCTTTGTGTTCGCAGAATTCCAGTGGAGGATTTCCTCGCCCCGAAAGCAGGTGTAGCATGAACAATTCGATTCGGATTGCAGCTGCGGTACTGCTGCTCGCATCTTCCATGTCGGCACGAGACCGTTCCAGCGCGCGCTCGATGGTGGTCACAAAATATGGCATTGTTGCGACCAGCCATGTGCAGGCTTCCGTCGCCGGGGCGCAAATCCTGGCGCGCGGAGGTTCGGCGGTGGATGCGGCCATCGCTGCGAATGCTGTCCTGGGTGTGACCGAACCCATGATGAACGGCATGGGCGGCGACCTGTTTGCCATTTACTGGGATGCGAAGACCGGCAAGTTGTATGGGCTGAACGCGAGCGGCTGGGCGCCGCGCGGGCTGAGCATCGAGCACTTGAAGGCTAAAGGCGCGGCCGCAATGCCAGGAGCGGGCATTGACTCGGTCACGGTGCCGGGTGCAGTAGCGGGCTGGCACGCGCTGCACGAACGCTTTGGACGAACCGCGTGGAAAGATCTTTTCCAGTCCGCGATTTCCTATGCCGACGATGGCTATCCTGTTCCGGAGATGATTGCGTCGTATTGGACGGAATCAGCCGATTGGCTCGCGAATGATTCGGAGGCTGAGAGGGTTTACCTGCCCGGCGGCAAACCTCCGATGGTGGGGCAAGTGTTCCAGAATCACGATCTCGCAAAAGCACTGCGCCTCGTGGCAGAGAATGGAGCGGATGCATTTTACAAGGGCGAGATTGCGCGCGCGATTCTGAGCACGTCCGAGAATTTTAACGGAACGATGGCGGCAAACGATCTGGCGGAGTTTTCTCCAGAATGGGTGGAGCCGATTTCGACCAGCTATCGGGACTGGACCGTCTACGAGCTTCCTCCCAATGGGCAAGGCATGGCGGCGCTGGAAATGCTGAACATCATGGAGACTTCGAAGCCCTCGCCCGATGGGCCGCTCAGCCCGGCGGAACTGCATCACAAGATCGAAGCCATGAAGCTGGCTTACGCCGACCTGGGGCGTTACAACGCCGACCCGCGATTCGCAAAGATTCCAGTAAAGGGGATGTTGTCGAAAGACTATGCGCAGCAGCGCGCCAAGCTCATCGATCCCGCCAAGGCGAATTGCGAGGTTGCGGCCGGCGCGCCGCCCTTCAGCGATACCACTTATCTTTCGGTGGTCGATCGCGAGGGCAACATCGTCTCCTTAATTCAAAGCAACTATGAGGCCTTCGGCGCGGGAATCGTGGTGCGCGGCATGGGATTTGCATTGCAAGATCGCGGCGCGTTGTTTTCGCTCGACCCATCGTCCCCGAATGCGCTCGCCCCGCGGAAGCGGCCGTTTCACACCATCATTCCGGCTTTCATGGAGCACGGAGACCTGCACATTGGCTTCGGAATTATGGGGGGAGCAAATCAGCCGCTGGCGCACGCGCAATTCGTTTCCAACGTAGTCGACTATGGCATGAACATTCAGGAGGCGATGGAGACTGCGCGCTTCACGGTAAGTCCGCAGCGGGGTTGCAATATTGTGATCGAATCACGGGTAGCGCCCGAGGTGCGTCAAAAACTCTCTGCGATGGGGCACGAACTCGAGGTAAGGCGCGAATACACAACTGCCATGGGACGCGGGCAGGCCGTTCTTCATGATTCGAAAGCCAAGGTGAACTATGGAGCTTCCGACGCGCGAGCTGATGGCGCCGCCGTGCCGGAGAAGTGACCGGCGGATGTGGTTTCGTCTCGTGGAAGCTGGCGGGCGGGCTAAAGCCCATCTTTCGGCAATCTTCACGCCGCGCTGAAGCGCCGCTTTTCCACGGCCCAACACGCAATGGTGCGCGCTTCCCGTTCCCGCATCCACCAGCCAAGCCTTACTGACCACTGACCACTTGTTCTTTCAGTCGATGCCGTGAATTCTCATACTGACCAATTGATCGACGCTCAGATTTTGCATTCCGCGCGAGCGCAGATCGCTGATGTATTCCGGAGTTACATTGTGGATCCGCATCGTTACCAGTTGATCCGGGTCGGGATGAGGGTAGCCCAGGGCCTGCAGCTTTTCGATAAATTCCGCGGAAACGTCGTGGATTCTGAATGCGATTAGCTGCTCGAGCTGGACATGGTCGTAGCCGCGCCTGTTCAGTTCCTCCATCCACTCCGGACTGACGCCGTGAATCCTCATTGCAACCAGCATATCCTGGTCGGGCGAGTAGCCCGCTTGATGCAACCAGCGGACCATCTGTGGCGTGACACCGTGAATGCGGAACGCCACGAGCTTATCGCTATCAGAAATGTTGAGCCCGGCAGATCGCAACTCCTCAATGAAAGCTGCATCCACGCGAAAGATGCGGAATGCAATCAGCTTGTCAGAATCGAGATCGGTGAGGTGTTCGTTCTTCATTTGCCGGGCGAATTCAAGGCTCACATCCTGTAGCGCCATGCTGTATTGCTTCTCCGCGTCAACCGGGAAGCCGAGAGCATCCATTTCCCGTGCGTAGTTCGCGTCGGGCTGAAAGTGAAAAAAGCCCGCGCCCTCTCCATTATTGAGAAAGCCCGCGCATTCAATTTTGCCCGCGTCGCGCGAAATGGTGAAACGCACGTCCTGGCGCCCCGATTTCGAGAAGTCGACGCCGGGGAAAGAACTCGCGGGCCACTCGGACTCATGGCTGGAGTCTCCGCCGTGATGGTGCTCGATCAGTGAGAAGTCAACTTGGCCCGCCTCGTTCGACTTGCGAATCGTCCAGTCGCCGCCGCCAACGTCTGTCGAGCCGCTCTTGATCACTGCGAAAATCAGGCAGAAGCCAAATACAAGGAAAGCAAAAGTTCGGCGGACTCTCATACTTTTTTCTCCTGTCCATATCGTTATAGATCGGTGGGCGATTCCAGAATTCCGAGATGCTTGAGCTGAACTAGCTTCTCGAGGGTGAGATTCTGGAACCCGTGCTTGACGGCCCGCTCGATGAACTCCAGTGAAATGTCCTCGATTTTAGCGCGGACGATGTCGTCAACGTCGAACTTGAATCCGGCAGCTTGCAGGCCCTTCACATACTCGGCCGTCACATTCTGAATGCGCATCGCAACCAACTGATGAACGCTCGGCTTGAGCCCGAACCCATGGACATCTCGGACGTAATCGACCGTGACAGCCTGAATGCGCAGGGATACGAGATCCTGAGGATCGGGCTGCAGCCCTTGGTCGCGAAGAGCGCGCACATAGTCCGGCGTAACGCCCTGGATCTTCAAGGCGATGAGTTGATCGGTGTCGGGCTGGATTCCGGTTTCCTTCATGCCGCGAACGTAGCCAACGTCGACACCCTGGATTTTCAACGCGATGAGTTTATTTTCGTCGGGATTGAGGCCCAGTTCGCGCAGGTCATGAATGTATTCCGGCGTAATTCCTTGTATGCGCATCGCAACCACATGTTCGACATCGGGGTGCACGCCCTGCGCAAGCAGTCCGCGGACGTATTCCGGCGTGACAAGCTGAATTTTCAGGGCAATGAGTTGATCGACCGTGAGGTTGTTGAGACCCGCGACCCTCATGTCGTCAATGTAGGAGCCGCCCGTGGCGGGCTGTGCTGCGTCTGCAGGACGGGCAGCAGAAGGCCTGACGGCAGGCGCGGGAGCGGCAGCGGGCGTGGCAGATGATTGCGGCGATCGAGCTGCGGCCCATGCGAGCTGCGCTAACGAAACGCGAGCTTGAGATATTCCACCGGCATGTACGATGGGCTTGGGGTAAGCAATCCCGAGGAGGGCATTGCCGGCGATCACCGCGGCAGTCAGGCACAGCAGGCCGCCGGTCAGCCCAATTCCACGCCTTCCGGCGCCGATCGAATTCAGACCCAGTACATGGAAAATGCGCTGCGAGAGCGGACCGCGGTTCGCCGCCATTGCCATGGCAGGCGCACTTCTCCATTCTTCCATCAGAGTAAGCGCGCGCGCATACTCGACAGGATTGTCACACAAAGAGACAGCAACATCGTCACAGCAGTGTTCGCGTGCGGCGCGGATGCGTTGGTTCAACCACCAAACTGCAGGATGGTAGAAGAGCAGCGTCTCAACCGCAATCTGGAAAACGTTCACAAAGGGATCAAGCCTCCGGATGTGCGCCAGCTCGTGGACGATGATCGATTGCAATTGTTCCTCGGAAAGACCGGTGAGAACGGTTACCGGCAACAAAACGATAGGGCGGAACCAGCCGATCACAGCCGGCGCTTGCAACCACTTGCACTCGCAGTAGCGAATGGCCCGCTTCATCCCCAGCTCACGTTGTAGCGCCTGGCATAGGGCTAGCACTCGTGCGCTCACGATGGCCGATTGTTTGCGGCGCTCGCGCTCTAAAAGCAGAAATCCGCCTGCCGAGCGCAGACTGAACAACGCTACCCCGAGCAACCATGCTTGCACCAGCCAGGGCAGCGCGTCGAGCGAAGGGGAGAAACGTGAGAATCCGGTGGAGGATTTAACTGCGACGTTGCTGCTGTTTGCCGAGCGCTCTTCCGCCAGCGAAGAAAAGTGACGAGGAGCGCTCTCGAAACTTGTAAGAAAAAGAAACGTGGCCACAGGTGCGGCGAGTATCAGAACCAGCGCGCCTACCGCCAACATGTAACGAGCGGAGGCGCGGCAGCAAAGAGTCATTAGAACGGCCGCCAACGCCGCGATGCCCGTGCCTTGCCAGAGAAAATGCAACAAGGTCCACCCCAGGGAATGCATCGCGCTCGGGGAAATCCAATTCGTAAGAGAGGTCATCGCCGGCTCCTTTCGTATTCATCCAGCAAGCGGCGCAGTTCGCCAATTTCTTCGCGTGAGGCCTTGCGGCCGGCCAGAGCATGCATCATGAGCTGGCTGGCGGAGCCTTCGAAGACTCGCTGCAGCATATCCCCGGCAAACTGGCGTTTGGTTTGCTCGGCCGGAAGGCATGCTTCATAGACGTGGGCCCGCTGGGTTTCGTTTCGGCGAACCGTGCCTTTTGCGGTCATGATTTGAAGAAATTTCAGCACGCTGGTGTAGCCCATGGCGCGCTTTTCATTGAGAGAGTCGTGCACTTCCCGCACGGTAGAAGGGCCGCGCATCCAAAGAACGCGAAGAATTTCCAGCTCCGATGCGGTGGGTCTCGGTGGGGCTTGCTTCATGGGAGGAACCATAGTACGAAGGAGTTCGTAGTGTCAACGAAAATCTTCGCAGATTCGCAACCTGTTTATTTATATTGGTGCTAAAGGTTGGATTTATCTCGGGATCCGAGGCCATTGGGCCGGATTGGGTTCACTGGCCACTGATCACTGCCCGCGGATCACTGCCGACTGAATTACGCCCGCAGCAAATTGCGCGCGATGAACAAAACATTGGCGGGGCGCTCGCCCAGCCTCCTCATAAAGTAGGGATACCACTCGGTGCCGAAGGGAATATAAATGCGGAGCCGCCAGCCTTTGCGGATCAGGCTCTGCTGCAGGTCACGCCGGATGCCATAGAGCATTTGAAACTCGAACGAATCCGGGGAAATCTTTTCGCGAGTAGCGAAGGCCTCGGCTTGCTGAATCATATTTTCATCGTGCGTGGCCAGTCCATGATAGATGCCGCTTTTCAGCAAAGTCTTGGCCAGCTTGACGTAATTGGCATCGACGTCAGACTTGGCAGCGAAGGCGATCTCCGCTGGTTCTTGGTAGGCACCTTTGCAGAGGCGAATTCGTATCCCTTCGGCCAGAAGTTTTTCGATGTCGCTCTCGGAGCGTCTGAGGTACGCCTGGATCACGGTGCCGATGGAGTTGCCGTTTCCAGGCATGCGGTGAAGTTCGTGAACAAAATCGAGAGTGCGCTGGGTGTAGGGCGAGCCCTCCATGTCGACGCGGACAAAACCCGGAGGATTCAGAGATGCAGCCTTGGCAACCAGTCCGCTGACGATGTCGCGGGCCAGCCCCTCGTCCACATCCAGTCCCATATGAGTGAGCTTGAGACTGATATTAGCGTTCAGCCGGCTGGCGAAGATCGCGTCAAGAATCTGATGGTAGAGCTGAGCGCTGTGACGAGCCTCCTCCGGATTGGTTACATTCTCCCCGAGGTTATCGATGGTGACGCTCATGCCGGCCCGGTTGATGGCCTGAGTGGCACTTACGGCGTCGGCAATCTCAGTGCCGGCAACGAAGCGACTGGAGACGCGGTGCCCAAGCGAGGAGCGTTCTGCAAAATTACGCAACGATTGGTTTTCAGAAAGACGGACGAAAAAAGTTCTTAGCATTCCACACCTGGAAAATTCTCTGTCCAGACAGATTGAGGAACGAGGATGAAGAGCACAGAAAGTTGTATCACAACCGGAGCGTGCCGCAGCCAGGCCTAACCATAGGTCAAAAAGGGCGAGCACGAGGGTGGAGTGCGGTGCTAAGGCGTGAATTTCAGTTCGACAATCTCGTGGCTTTCGTGAGATGTAGGCTCCCACTTCCACTGGCGCAGCGCGTCCTCGGCAGATTGGACAAGCAGAGGATGCCCGCCCATCATTTCGACGGATTTTACTTTTCCGTTGGCAGCAACCAACACGTCCGCGCGCACATTCCCCTGTATTCTCATGGATCGCGCGAGTCCGGGATATTGCGGAATAACCTTGGCAACAACCTTACGCCCAGCCTCCGCATTCTCCTGGGCGTACGCGTCGTTGCTTACGAACGGCAAGAGTGGAAGAAGAACAAATACGCCAACTGCAATCCAGTTCCTCATGGGGCAAATTGTCCATCTGTAAGATAAGGAATTTCTTATCAGCCCCGAAATTACGCCGGTAACACTCCAAAGTAAGGTTCCCGCCAAAAGCTGAAGAGATGGCATTCATCAGGCTGGCAACGCCGAATCCTGATATTTTGTTCGGCATTTTCACAGTTTGCAGTTTCAGGCTTCGCGGTTCTTCCTTCACCAGGAGTAGTGTGCCGTATAGGTAATAATCCTTTCCTCGCCGGGCGCAATGGTCTCTGGAAATTCGATAGTGCGGCTATCGGTTTTCTTATATTCAGCGGAGCTTGAAGCGATGTCATAGTTAACCGCCCAGTAGAGGTGTTCGACCACGCGGACCTCCACCGGCTCCCTTCTTGTGGTTGCGAACTTTGATCTCAAAGGATTCGGTGGCCGTGTTCTTGCTCATGTCCACGATGTAGTTGGTGCGGCGCCGTTCCCCCGTCAGATCGAAGGCATTGCCGGTGTAGATACGCACGGTTTCGTCGCGTGGCGTGTGATCGATGACGTTTTCGCCGGTGAATTCGATCTGGCCATCGTCATTGCGGCGGTAGAAACGCACGCGTCCTTTGGGCAGCGGCATGCCAAGGTGGTTCGCTTCTGCGTTGCGGAACTCGCGCATCACCCAAATCTTCGGATTGCATTCCGTGCCGTAGGACTGATCGCCGCGAATGTTGTCCCAGTTCCACCCGTTGTAGCGGTTGGCGTCGATCTTAACGCCGTCGTAAATATACAGCTGCTTGGTGGCTACCCCCGCCGCGCGAATGAATTCCACCTGCTTGGTCTCGCGGTCGCGGAGAGTCGTAGTGCGTTCGAGAGTGTAGAGGTGATACTCGTCGAAGGTCCTTTCGGTGACCGGGGGCGACATGTTCACAGACACGGCTTGGCGAGCAGCGAAAACACCCCCGCCCATACCGCCTCCTTGCCGCGTGATTTTATTCACGTCGCCGGCCATGAGTTTGATGCGTGCGTTTTCGAAAGTCTTGCCGGTTCTGTTATCCATTGTGACCCAACCCACGATGTCGACAAGATCCCCCTTCTCCGGCGCAACGATGTTGTAGTCGGCCTGCCAGCTCATGCCGCCTGTAACGTAAGAAAACTCTGCGGGAAATTTTCCAGGTCTGTCAGACGCGAGCAGCCATTCCAGCCGAGGCTTGAGAATGGTCTCGGCCGTCAAGTCCGGAAAAATTGGCGTGCCCGGAAGGCCAAACTGCAACTGGCCCCCCACTTCAATGATAGGTTGTTCCTGCGCTGGCTGGGGCTGGCCATAGCCATTCATGTTGAAATAGCCCTGCGGCACGTACCCGCTGCGGACAACCTTGCCCTTTATCTTTGTGTGGTCCGGCAGTTCGAAATCGATGGTGCGGCCTTCGTAGAGCGAGAGCAGCGAAAACTGCGAGACGGGATCGGCGCGATAGTTTTGTTCCAGCACCCGCACGGCGTGTTTGCCGGTCGGATCGCGCAGGATGACCGAGTCCGGCTCCAGGTGCATGGTGATGTCATTTACGTTGACCTGGTTTTCGCCGGACTTCAGATCCAGCGGGAGGTCCTCTCGGACCACGGCGAAGTCTTGGTTATAGATGGTGAGGGAGAGCTGAGAAGACTGCTCTCCAAGAAGGCTGCCGCAGAAAACAAGAAAACAGACGAAGCGAGCGGTCATAAGGCGACACCTCCACGGAAAATCCGGTCGGCGCATGTTGAGAGTTAGACACCGGAAATCGGCTCCTGGCGTTTCGAACGTCAGTCAAATCTATCGACAGTGGAACGCGGGTGGGAGTGATTCTTGCGTTGCCGGACCGGCAGGTCGTTTCAGCTTCCGTGTTGCTCCAGGAATCTCTCAACTTCAAGGGCGGCCATGCAGCCCGTTCCGGCAGCGGTAATCGCCTGTCGATAGCGGCGGTCCTGCACATCGCCGCAGGCGTATACGCCATGTACGCGCGTCATTACGTAATTGTGAGTCTTGAGATAGCCGTCAGCGTCCGTGTCGAGTTGGCCGGCGAACATTTTGGCGTTAGGATCGTGACCGATGCCGAGGAAGAGTGCGCTCGTGGGAAGGTCCGACACTTCTCCCGTTTTCAGATTTCGCAGCTTCAGGCCGGTCACTTCCTGTTTCGTGTGATCGTAAACGTCTTCAACAACTGTGTCGGTGAGGAAGTGAATCTTATCGTTCTTCTTGGCGCGGTCCAGCATGATTTTCGAAGCGCGAAAACTTTCACGCCGGTGAATAAGCGTGACCTTGGTGGCGAAACGAGTGAGGAAGATAGCTTCCTCCATAGCCGAGTCTCCGCCGCCCACCACCACGATTTCCTTTCCCGAAAAGAAGAAGCCGTCGCAGGTCGCGCAGGATGAAACCCCGTGGCCGATCAGCTTCTGCTCGTTGGGCAGTCCCAGCCATCGGGCCGAGGCGCCGCTTGCAATAATCAGCGCCTGCGCGTGCACCTGGTGCTTGCCGAGATGGAGCAGAAACGGACGCTGGCTGAGGTCGGCACTGCTGAGATGAGCCATGCGGTATTCCGCGCCGAACCGTTCCGCCTGCTTGCGCATGTTCTCAACCAGTTGTGGTCCCATGATTCCCTCGGGAAAGCCTGGGAAATTTTCCACCAGAGTGGTGAGTGAAAGCTGGCCACCGGGTTCATGGCCCTCGACTACAAGAGGTTTAAGGTTGGCGCGAGCCGTGTAGAGCGCGGCAGTGTGTCCGGCGCAGCCGGAGCCGAGAATGACGACGTTGCGAGTTTCGCTCATGATAGTTGTGCTAGGCCTTAGATTGCCGATTTCAGCTTTCGATGCATCACGCAGATGAGACTGCCAGAAACCAAATGGTAACCGCCGAAAGCGGCTACTCGGGGGAGTTCTTGTTCATTTTTTTTCTTCCGCCGACTTAGCAGACTTTGGTTTTATTTTCGCGCCAGCGACGGGGATCTGGGACAGCTCTGCAGGCACCGTGTGCTTTACGCCAAGCAGGCTGCGGTAATTGGTCAACACTTCGGAGGCGCTGCGGAACAGCGGTTCGTAAGCGCTCTGGTCTGGCGCGGGTCCGTCGTCGGAGCCGGCGCAGCGAGCCAGAGCGATTGAAGATTTTCCGAATCGCTCCAGCCGGATGCGGCTGGGGGGGGTATTGGCTGCGACCATGGTTTCGGCGGTGCTGATCGACGACGCGCTGTCCTCCATTGAGACCATGATCAAGTCCTTGGGATCGCGCACATGCAGTACGAGAGTCTCGATCATGTTCTGGCCGTCGTTGCTGAAGGAGTACTGCACGCTGGAAAACAGAGCTTGCACCGCGAACTCGCGGCGGATCCGAACGTAGCTGGCGACCGGCAAATCGTCAGAAACTGTGTCGGCTTTTCCAGGCTGGAGGAAGTTCGGCGCCTCGGCCAGCGTAGATCGGCCGTGTGAGACTTCGAAATCGTCACTGAACAGTGGCTGCTTCGGGATGCGCGCCAGGGCAGCCGCGATCTCCTTTTGCTCTTCGGCGTGGGGAGTGCACACGTTCAGCACATTGACCTTCACTTGCGGCCGAGTTGAGGGGCTCTCCGGCGGCTGCTGAGCCGCCGCGAGAATGGTCATGAACGCGCTGGCCAGGATCAGGATGAATTTAAGGGGCACGGCAGAATTCTAAATGATGACTGCGGAAAACCTTAAACTAACGGGAATGTAAAGAGTTTCGCCGAGGATGCGAAGGCGATTAGAATTCAGGCATGGCGAATCTGACACTGGTTTACGGTATGCGGCTACTCCCTTCCGAAGATGTGGCCGAAGTGGGCCAGGCTCCGGTGAAGCTGAGTAACGGACGCGAGGCACACGTCACCATGCACGTGCTCGAGGGTAGTAAGGAAGAGATCGAGAAACAGCTGCGCACGAGCTTGGAAGCGTTCTTCGACCTTTATCCGGAGATCTGACTGTTCTCGGGTTCGGAACTATGTCACGAGTATCTGCGGAGTGAAGCGTCCGAGTCGCTGCCCTGTGTGAGGCGGCGAATCGACTCCCATGAGGGAATTTTATTGGAAATTACGCGAGAGAATGCTAACGGCCGGTTTATGGCCGCAGGGCTGGGTCGCGCGCGGAGCCTGCTATTCGCTGGGACTCGCGATTGTACTTTTCGCTCTGGAGCTGCTGCTGCAACTGTTTTCCCCAAACTGGGGCGCTAGCCTTGGAGGTTGGGTTAAGTTTCTTTTATTCGACGCGGCCTTGCTGTTTTCCATTGTCGCCTTCCGGGGGCTCAAACGAAAAATCCTCTGGCGTCTGCGCAACCGGCTCATCGTGACTTATGTTTTCATTGGCGTCATTCCGGTGGCGCTGCTCGTCGTGATGGCCTTCATCACGATCTACCTCTTTGCAGGTCAGTTCGCCAGTTTTGTAGTCATCTCGGAGATCAACTCTCAGCTGCGCAGCATGCAGGCGGTGAATGCCGCCGTCAGCAATGAACTGGCTGCACGCATCGAGAAAGGTGAGCCCGCCACGGCGGAATCGCTCAAGGGATTGCGGAAACGCGATCGTGCCTGGACTAGGCGGCAGGTGTACGCCTGGCACGGAACAACCTTAATGCCGCTCGACGCAGTGCAGAGCGCACCGGTGACCTTCCCTGATTTTTTCAATAAAGACACCGCCTACGCGAAGGCTATCCGCGAAGGTCAGCCATTCAAAGAGATCGTTCGCGACCAGGACGCGTTGTATCTCCGTGTGGCCTCAATGTTTGACGTCGGAACGGAGAAGTTAACCGTCGTAACCAGCGAACCGCTGGATAGAGACCTGGTTGCGCGTATCGCCGACAATTTAGGCGAAATCACGCTCTATTCCGCGGGAATCGCGCTCAATGACGCCCAACAAAATGACTCGCAGAAAGACGACTCGCAAGAGAATGGCCAGAATCCTGGCGCAGCAGAAGCGGGCCCTGCAAAAGAGCGTGGCTTTAAAACCCGTCTTTTTGATGAGCCTGCGGGCAACAAGAACGGAAGCAGTGTGAACAAAGGCAATACAGGTCCCAGCCCGGAAGGCGACCAACAGGTTTTTCGTCCGACCTTCAGTGTGGGATCGCTCGCCGAACCTGCGGGTGCTACGGATCGTGAGATCACCTTCGGAACTCCGCTTCCGGTTGTGAACTGGAAGACCGGCGAGTTGGCGCGCGCAGGCGCGGGGGTAAAAGTTCGGACTCGACCCTCGGTGCTGTATGGCCATTTGTTCGCGGCGCTGGGAGATATCGCGCGGGGAGTTGAGTACATCCTGTTGGGCGTCCTCATCTTTTTTGCGGTGATTGAGTTCGTCGCTCTGATCATCGGCACTCGAATGACGCAGACAGTTACGGGAGCCGTGGCGCAGCTTTACGACGCGACGAAGAATGTGGATCACGGCGACTTCAGCCATCGTATTCCGGTGAAATCGGCGGATCAGTTGGCGCAACTTTCGCTCTCATTCAACTCGATGACGGAGTCTATCGAAAAGCTGATTCTCGAGCAAAAAGAAAAACAACGGCTGGAAGGCGAACTGGCGATCGCACAAGAGGTACAGGCACAACTGTTTCCGCGCCAGGTTTCGGAGCTGGAGTCGCTTGAGGTGCACGGCTTCTGCCGCCCGGCGCGCACGGTGAGCGGCGATTACTACGACTTTCTCACAGCCAGCTCTCACAAACTGATTCTCGCCGTCGGCGATATCAGCGGCAAGGGAATTTCGGCTGCACTGCTGATGGCAACTATCCACTCGGCCGTTCGCGCTTATAGTGTTGAGAGCTTGCCGCAGATGCGCGAGCCGGTGGCGGTGGGCGCGGTAGCGGGCGCAGGCAGGATGATGGCGGCATGGCCCGAGGGCATTGAAGTTTCTCCCGGAGCGCTGCTTGCTTTGCTCAATCATCAACTTTATGAAAGCACTCCGCCGGAAAAATATGCCACGTTGTTTCTGGGGATCTACGATGGCCGTTCGCACCAACTGACCTACAGCAACGGAGGTCACTTGCCACCTATTCTGATCGGAAAAGATGGTACCGTGCGCAAGCTCGAGGCCGGCGGAACGGTTGTCGGACTGTTCGACAACATGACGTATGATGAGGGCTCGGTAGAAATGCATCCCGGTGAGATCTTTCTTGCATATAGCGACGGCGTGACTGAGCCGGAAAATGAGTTCGGCGAATTTGGAGAAGACCGGCTGATTGAGCTGGTAAGCATGAACCGTCGATTGCCGCTCGTGCACATCAGTCAGACCGTCACGGCGGCGGTGGATGACTGGATCGGTGACAACGAACAGCCGGATGACATTACGCTGGTGCTGGCACGGGCGCGGTAGCTTAAGGATAAACCTGCTCAAACCGCATAACGCAGCATGAACCTTACTTCGTGCGGGTTGGTATTCTTCCCCCACACCATTCGAACTTAATCTTCATAGTTTTCAATCGGTTTACACTTTGTTACAAAGTAATTCTCTGTTTTTTAATACCTCAACGATTCACATTTTGGAAAGCATGGACGCCGACCGGCGCTGAAGGTGGTTCCTGCGCGCGAGGAGCGACTTCACGTTACTGATCGCGGTAAGCCGGCATAAGATGACTTCCGCGGGTGGCGAGTCTCTAAATTTTTTTCTTTTTCCACTTGCCTTGTTTGAACAGGATTGCGCTGGCGGCGGCCATGGAACTTTCGGCGATAGCGATCGAGAAGAAAACTCCGTTCGAGCGCATGTGCAGGGGAATGGCTAACCAATACGCTAGTGGTATTTCGAAGAGCCAGAAGCCGAAGAAATTCACGATGGTGGGAGTGATCGTGTCTCCCGCGCCGTTGAAGGCCTGCATCATCACCATGAAGTAGGCGTATCCAAGGTTGCCGTAGCTGACGATGCGCAGGCAGGCCGCGCCCAGCGGCACCACCTCTGGATCGTGAGTGAAGAGACGGACGATGGGTTCGGCAAAGAATATAAAGCACACTCCAACAAGGCCAAGAAAAGTCACGTTGTAAAGCCCGGTACGCCACACAGCTTTCTCGGCGCGCTCGGGATGGCCCGCGCCCAGGTTCTGCCCAACCAGTGTTGCTGCCGCATTGCTCAAACCCCACGAAGGCAGGATTACAAAAATGACGATGCGAATGGCGATCGTATATCCGGCGAGCGCGGCAGCGCCGAAGATGCTTACGATGCGCACCAGACCGATCCAACTGGTATGCGCGATGGCGAACTGCAGAATGCCTGTGAACGAAACTCGGATCAGGCGCCGAAGCACATCCAGGCGCACTCGAATCTGGCTTCGCAGAATTCGCAAACGTTCAGTGCCGCGCATGAGGCGATAGAACTGGTAGAGCACCCCGATGCTGCGCCCGGTCAGCGTCGCCAGAGCCGCGCCGGTCACGCCCAGGCGCGGAAACGGCCCCCAGCCGAAGATCAGGCAGGGATCGAGTATCAGATTGATGATGTTTGAGACCCACAACAGGCGCATCGCAATGGCCGCGTCGCCCGCGCCTCGAAAGATCGCATTGTTGAGAAAGAGCAACAACACGGCAAAACTTCCGCCCAGGCAAATCCTAGTGTAGCCGCTGCCAGTGGCGACGATGTCCGGTGATGCGCCCATCAGGCGCAGCAAGTTTGGCGCCCATATTCCGCACGGGATGCCGATGGCCAGAGAAACAATAAGCCCGAGAGCGATTGCCTGCACGCCTGCGACGGCCGCGCCTTCAGGATCTTTCTCTCCGATTCGGCGCGCGATCATGGCGGTCGTCGACAAGCTAAGTCCCATCGCCACGGCGAACACCAGGCTCAGCATCGATTCCGTTAGCCCCACCGTGGCCACGGCATTGGCGCCCAATCGCCCCACCCAGAAGACGTCCACTACCGCGAACAGCGATTCCAGCACCATCTCCAGCACCATGGGCACGGCGAGGAGCAGGATGGCGCGGTTCAAACTGCCGGTGGTGTAGTCCTGGTGCGAGCCGCGAACGGCTTCCACCAACGACGCCCAGAGTGTGTGCTCTTGTTCGGGAGCAGTGAGAGTAACTTCCATAAACACCTGCGTAGCTTTTCCGCGCTGGCGCCACAAAACAGCGGAGACGCCGATTAAATTGCTGTTGAGAGGACGAGACGTCCGAGTTGCAGACTTATCAAGGATGGCGAACTAACGAGGGTTCAACATGGTCGTTTCCTTGGCGCGAATCGTTAAGCGAGTGCAACGGCCGACAAACAAATCTCAGGAATTGTAACGCGAAGTGACATCGTCACACAAATGCGTTTCTTGATCCCGGCCGCACGGCTCACTTCTTCGGCAACTCCGTCACTCGCGCGGTTACCGCAAGATTCTTGACCAACCCACCCACGATCAATTGTCCCACCGGTGTAGTTAGAATGCCGCGGCCGTCGGCGCGGGGATCGTCAGTGGCTTTGGCAATTGTCTCCCACTTATGGCCGTGCAGATCGTAGTCGAAGCTGACTTCCGAAACCTCGGCAGGTTTGCCATCATAGCCGACACCTCTGTAGTCGTGAGGCGTAGTGGTGCCCCCGAAAAAGAAAATCCTGTGATCACGATCCGATCCGCCGCTGGCTATGGCAAAGCGCGCGTCCCCGGGGTGTGCCGGCACCTTGCTCCATTCAATTTTGTACGGATCCTTGTGATCGATCTTTCCCAGCCAGCATTCATCCGACGCTACGTAACGGGGACCTCCGGCGGGACCCGATTTGGAGCCGTCGACGACGACGATTTCGCTGTCGGCCACGCCCCCCGCGAGGCCGAAAACCGGAGTGCCCGGGAACGGCGTGGCCTGAGTCCAGGAATCTTTGTCGACGTCGTACACTTGCACATTATTCACCGGACCGGTTGGCGAGCGGCCGCCGATCAGATAGATGAAGCGATCATGCACCACCCCGACGGCCGCATTATCGACGGCAACCGGCAAATCTTTCGCGCGCGACCAGCGACGTGCGCCCGGTTCATAAACGTTGACGTCGGGAACGATAAGTTCGAGCCCCTGACCATCCACCACATAGCCGCCCATAAGGACCACCAAGCCTTTGGCTCCGGCGGCGGCGGCGCCCAGGCGGCCGGCTGAGCCCGGAACGCTTCGGCCCTCCCGCCACCTCGCGTGAGCAAGGTCCAGGACGTAGACCTTATTGGTGACGTCGTCCCAGGTTTTCCGGGTGCCGACTCCCATCATGGAGAAAATCTCCACGCCGCTTCTGAGACTGGCAACAGCATTGCTCGAGACCGCGGCGGGCATAGGAGGGATTTTCTTCTCGTCCGCGGCAAACGCGGTTGCAGCACACAGCACCAGGGCGATAGGAATCGGTAGTTTTTTCATTGCCACAGATATTACCCCACCTTGCCCTGCCGCGGCGGCGCCGTCAGCGCGATCCTCACAACCAAGTTCTCAGAACCAAATTCTAAAAACCAGGTTTGTCAAAACCAGGTTTGTCAAAACCAGGTTTTGCGGCGGTACTCACGATAGGCTTCCCCGAAAGCAGCTTCGAGCACTGGGCTTCGCGGCGGGCGCGGATCGTCTGCCCAACAATGAGGGCAAGCAGAAGCAGCCAGAGGACTGGCCGATGCAGGACCAGCACGAGTCCGGCAAGCATTACCACCCCAAAAACATAGATTGGATTGCGTATTTTCGAATAAATTCCTCGCGTCACGAGCTGCCGTGCTTCCGGCTTGAGCGAGAACGATTTGCCGAGTTGGTAGCGCGCGGCAGCAATCCCGCCAAGACCCGCGATCACCAGGGTTGCGCCTATACCGCGTTGGAGATCCCAGGCGCCCGGTCTGGAAAATACCACCCAGAGAAACCCGGCAGCGCCGGCCACCTGTGCGGCTGTAAAAATGTAGAGTGGACGGCCTTCCATGCTGAGTTCCTTTCGTATTCGATCCTAGTTTCGGCCAGATCCCGTTCAGTCGAACTTTATTCGATCAGATTTCAGTCGATCAGACTTCAGTCGATCAGACCCTGACGTGTGGCGTGGACGAAGTCGGTGTTAGCAGGTTGCTTCCCGCCGGTGCGCATCTGGCTGGCGATCTGCCCGCGGTGATAGGCCGAATGCAAGACGACGTGAGACAAAACATCTTCCACCGTGCTCGTCCACGACTCACCCCTGCTGTTCTTGTAGGCGATCTTCTCCGAGAGCTGTTCCGGAGAAAGCCGTCCGAGATATTCGCTCCACAGTAGCGTGAGCTCGGCAATTTGCGCTTCGCAGCGATCGAATGAGAAATCCGGCCACACCGGCAGGCTTTGCGGTTGCTTCGTGATTCGTTCCAGCCACAGCCGCTCGGCAGACAGAATATGTGCCAATAGTTGGAGCGGGCGCTCTGAAGAGGCTGGGCTCGCGCTTAGTGCGGCGAGTACCTCGCGGTTAGCCCATGAATCATAGGCAAATTGACGACGCAAATGTTCGAGCAGCATGTTCCTGGTAACTCCGACTCGGCAACTCCAGATTTCGAACGCCGATGCCATTCAGCCGGGATGCGAGAGCGCCCGGCGACCTCACAATGTAGTTGGCAACGACAGCGATCTGCAACTCGGGAAGGCTAAATCTGCCGATCCCTCCACCGGAAAAGTGAAATACGGATTGTCCTCGCTAAGGTTCCAGACCAGACCGCAACTAATTCCTCCATGCCGGGTTCAGTTGTACGTGCCCCCCGACGAGCGAGAACAGATGACTCTTCTCTGCCAGCGGATCGCGGTAGAGCAGGATCGCGACAAGTTTACCGAGCTGGTTGACCAACTTAACGAGCTGCTGGAGCACAAGGGCGGCCGTCTCAACCCTGCTTCCAAGACGCAGTCTGCTTGACGGATTCCGCTGACGCACCCGGGTAGTGCCTGAAAACCACTTTTCAGACACTACCGCAACCCGGCATTCACGATCCTTTCATATTTCTTAGGTAGACTGCCACGGAGTCTGGAGTGAGATACTGAAGTTGGCCGTCAAGTCTCACTGACTCTGTGAAATATGCCTCGTAAAGCTGCAGCATCGCGGATTGCGACGGAAGAGCCCGCGACAATGGACGAAGCGTCCAGTCAAATTCCAGAAGCCGGCAAGAAATCCCCCGGGAAAGGATTCGGATCGCTCGACGATTTATCGCGCACGTCGCTCAAGGCCTTCCTCATTGCTCGTGACGCCGCTTTCAATGTGCGCGACCTGCTCACGCAATCGTCGCGCATGGCTTTCCTGGCCATCAAAGAGTGCGAGCAAGAACTCGACATCATTGAACGTTACATCGATGAGCGCCTGCCTGCGGCCATCACACGCGTGAATGAGGCGCGCGCGCGCCAGCTCTTGACCAGCCTGAAGTGCACCACCGATCTGGAGCGCATCGGCGACCTGATGATGAGTGTAGCCATGCGGGTACAGTCGCGGACGGGAAAGATGGCCGCTTCCGATGTTCGGCAACTTGTCGAAATGTCCGCTATCCTGCGCGAGATGCTCGATCTGGTCTATCGCGGATTTGTTGACCTCGATCTGGAATGCGCCCGCAAGGTCCTGCAAATGGATAAAGACATTGACCGCGTCTGTCATGCTTTGTTCCAGAAGCATTTGACCGAGCACGCGTCGCAAAACAATCCTTCTGGTTTCGACGTTCTACTGATGGCTCAGGCCTTGGAACGAGCCGGGGATCATACGACGAATCTCGCCGAAGATCTCTACAGCCTGATCGAAGGCCGCAGCCTGCGGCACCCGCCGAAAAAACGCGCCGCGACCTAGCAAACAGGTGTTAGTTCTTGACTGCACGATTCGCGGTTAGCCGAATCCCACTGGAGCTGAGGGGCTGAGAGCAGCCCTCCAAATTCATCATTCCTTAACACGCGGGAAACATTCCCGCAACATTCGCAACATAGATTCTAGACAGAAACTGGCATACGGGCTCCCGGCTTCCAGATCATCGATAACGATGCATTCTCCCACTGGACCATACGAACCGCTCGGGGACGTGGCTAGCGCCGCAGTGTCTCGTTGCCTCGTCTTCGTGGTGGAGGACGAGGAAGACATTGCGCGCTTGATTTCGCATAACCTGCAAGCGGCTGGCTTTGACGTGCAAAGCTTTGCTAACGGCAACTCCGTGGTTTCGGAAGCGCTGCGAGAGATGCCGTCTCTTTTTCTCCTGGACATAATGCTTCCGGGCGCCGACGGTTTTGATCTATGCCGCAAGATTCGGCAGACCGCCGCACTCTGCTCAACCCCAATCATTTTCCTAACGGCCAAGACTTCAGAAGCCGACCGGGTAAAGGGACTCGAATTAGGCGGAGACGACTACGTCACCAAGCCCTTCAGCCCGCGGGAATTGGTGGCCCGCGTCCGCAGCGTACTTCGCGGAGTGCGACAACCGCCGGTAGCGCCGGAACTGCTTCGCCTGGGCGATCTTGAAATAGACGCCTCTTCAATGACTGTGCAAGTGCAGGGACGAGCGGTGCTCACTACGGTGCGGGAATTTCGCTTGCTCGAATACCTGGCCACGCACCACGGGCGCGTGTTCACGCGTGACCAGTTGCTCGACGCCGTGTGGAAAGAAACCCCCTTTGTAACGCCGCGCTCGATCGACGTTTACGTGCGGCGGTTGCGGGAGAAAATAGAAGCTGATCCCCGTCATCCGAAGTATCTGAAGACGCTGCGCGGTATCGGCTATCGTTTCGAAGCGCCTAAATAGAATCGCTTTTCCCTGAAACCTCTCGCCGCCGCATCCTACCGGACGGACTCCTAACAATCACAGCTAACCCACCGGCTGCCGGTTCGTCTGTATTATGTTATGGGGCGAGGCCGATGTTGAGGTGTGCTGATGTGTGCGATTTCCCGTCTTTGCCGCGGCAAATGCTAACCGTGCTATGTGCGCAACACTATTTGCGGAACAGAAGGAACCACGAATTCTGCTGCAATCCCATCCACTTCGAAAAGAGGCCAAATGCTTATTCGCACAGTCTTTTTGTCTTTTCTGCTTCCAACTCTACCGCTGGCTGTGCTGAGCCAAAATGTGACGGTCAACGCGCCTCCTGGACCGTCTGAAAAAGCTGCGGACGGAACGAGACAGGCTCCGAAGCTCGAGCATTTCGATCCCGACTCAATCGACAAGCAGCTGAGTCCTTGCGAAGACTTCTACAAGTACACCTGCAAGAAGTGGCTCACGGCTAACCCGATTCCGCATGACGAGGTGTTCTGGAGCACCGGGAGCAACCTGCAGCTGTGGAACGAAGCCCTGCTGCGCGACACATTGGAAGCAAGCAGCAAAGACGATTCGAAACGCACTCCCGTGCAGCAGAAAATCGGCGACTATTGGGCTGCGTGCATGGACGAAAGCGGCATCGAAGCGGCGGGGTTGAAGCCTCTACAGCCGCAACTGGATCGCATTGCCGCGCTCAAGTCAAAGAAAGAACTTACGCTAGAAATTGCCCATCTTCATCACCTTTTTCCCGGCGTCTGGGAGCAGTCGGACAATCAGACAAACTCCCCGTTTTTCGGTTTCACGGGTCAGCAGGATTATGACGACGCCTCCAAAGTTGTAGCGCAAATCGATCAGGGTGGGTTGAGCCTGCCCGGTCGCGATTATTACCTCAACACCGACGAGAAGGCGGTGGAAACTCTTAAGAAATTCCACACCCACGTGCAAAAGATGTTTGTACTGGCGGGAGAAACGGAGGCGCAAGCCAGCGGCGATGCCGATGTTGTAGTGGAGCTCGAGAGTGCCATGGCGAAGGCGCAGATGGATAACGTCAAGCGCCGCGACCCCAAAAATGTAAACAACAAGATGAGTCTGGCTCAGGTCCGCGAACTAACGCCTTCGATCGATTGGGATGTTTACCTGAAAGCGGTGGACGCGCCGGCCAGCGATCACTATGTAGTCACCTCGCCCGATTTCCTCCGCGCCGAGAATGAGCTGCTGGCGGAGCATCCCCTCGAACATTGGCAAGCCTACATGCGCTGGCAGTTAATTCACAGAGCCGCACCCCTCATGACAAAGGCGATGGTGGATGAGAATTTTGACTTCTTTGCGCGTACTTTGGCCGGCCAGGAAGAGAACGAGCCTCGTTGGAGACGCTGCGTGCACAACGCCGACCGCGACCTGGGCGAGGCACTGGGCCAGGCTTACGTAGACCGGGCCTTTCCGCCGGCAAGCAAGGCGCGCACGATGGAAATGGTCCATGCCATCGAGCGCGCCATGCATGAGGACGTTGAAAGTGCCAGTTGGATGGCGCCAGCCACCAAGGAACAAGCCATCCTCAAGCTGAACGGAATCGAAGACAAGATCGGGTATCCCTCACATTGGCGCGATTATTCCGGCGTGAAGATAACGCGCGATAGTTATCTGGGTAATGTGGAACACGCCTCGGCGTTCGAATTCGAGCGCTGGGTGGCGAAGATTGGTAAGCCAGTCGATCGCAGCGAGTGGACAATGACGCCGCCCACCATCAATGCATATTACGATCCGCAGCTGAACACAATCAATTTCCCCGCAGGTATTCTGCAACCGCCGTTCTTCGACAAGAGCATGGACGATTCCGTGAATTTCGGAGCCATCGGCATGGTAATCGGGCACGAACTCACTCACGGCTTCGACGATCAGGGGCGCAAATTTGATGCTCACGGCAACCTGCGCGATTGGTGGACTGCCGAGGACGCCAAACAATATGACGAACGCGGCAAGTGCATCTCAGACGAGTACACCCAGAATGTGCCCGACGCCGGCCCCGGGGTCAAGCAGAATGGCTTGCTGACCCAGGGCGAGGATACTGCCGATAACGGTGGCATCCATCTTGCGCTGAATGCGCTGGTTGACGACCTGAAAAAGCAAGGCAAATCACTCGACGACAAAGGTGGGGACGGCTGGACTTATCGCCAGCGATTTTTTCTCTCTTATGCATACTCATGGTGCTCCAACATCAGGCCTGAGATAGCGCGTCTGCTCGTTACCACCAACCCGCACTCACTCCCCATCTTCCGCATCGACAATGTGGTTTCGAACATGCCGGAATTTGAGCAGGCTTTCGGCTGCAAGGCCGGGCAGAAAATGGTCCGGGCGAACGCTTGTCGCGTGTGGTGAACCGGGAATCAATCGAACGCGGCCCATAACGAATGGGCCAGCCCGAGGGCTGGCCCATTATGTTTCTAACCTTACTCTTCTATCCCGCGCTAGCGGTTAATGTCGTCCTTAGACTGCAACCGCTTCACGTAGTTCTCTAGCCTGGACTTGTTGGCCTCGTCCGGCACGCCGGTAAGAGCGGCCTGCATTTCCTTGACCGCCTTGTCAAATTCGCCCTGGCCGCTGTAAACGCGTGCCAAGCCGACGTGCGACGTCCAATACTCGGGGAACTTCTTCGCATTCGAACGATAGATAGCGAATGCTTCGTCCTGCTTCTTTTCCCCTTGAAGCTGTCGGCCATAAACATAAAGCTGCACCGCGCTCCCCTTCTCTAACGCTTTGTTGCGTGCCGCCATAGCATCGTCCTTACGGCCCATCGCATCCAGAATCTTCGACTTGTTGAGGAGATTGTCGAAGCGTTCTTCTGCCTGAATGGACTGATCTTCGTCCTTCAGCGCCTCGTCCAGATTAATTTTGTTGGCGAGGAAATAGCCGGCGGCGTCGTCCCAGCCTTCCCAATAGTATTGATTGAGCCCGTGGATCTGCCTGTGAATACTGGCGGTGACGAGATCATTTACATTGACGGCAACTTTGAAGGGCACCGCAACCTTATCCCAGCGCAGCGTCACCACGGCGGAATCTGCTTTGAGGTCATCGAAATCGTAGGCCAGCGCATCGTGAAGTTCGGCGGTTTGCGGCTTAACGGTGACCCGCAATGCATCGTCATCCTGCTTGTAGCTGAAGCTTCCCCAGTCCCTGGAGTCCTTCGAAAAAATCACCGTCCATTGATTTTCGCCCGGAATCATGTGGAGGCCATAGGTTCCCTTATCGAGCGGCTGGCCTTCAATCGTGACTGGGTCGCTAAAAGTGATGGTAGTGTTTTCATTCGCCCCTGCACGCCATACATCTCCGTAAGGCGCGACCTTGCCCCAGATTTGGCGGCCATTGGCCAGTGGCCGGTGATAGTTGATGGTAATGTCGGTGATGCCAATACGCTGCGTGACTACCGCATGTTGGCTCTGCCGTGGCAGATCGAGCATCAGGGTTTCGCCGGTAGCAGTTTGGGCGTGGCAAAGACTTGTTACTGACAACCCGGCGCATAACAAAACAGCCAGACGAGTTCTATGCATGGGAAAGACTCCTTGTTTTTCTTTAAGTTCTCTCTGGGAATCGGAACAGCGGAGCAGCCGCAACCTGGGTAGACACTTGGATTGAGAACGCGCCTGACCGCTGTGCTGTTGAGCTTAGACGGGTAGCCGCTGCCAAAGTAAGCAACCAGCGGATTGTATGCTGGTGGAGGACTCGGGGGGACCGCCATCCCCGGCGTCCGGGCGAACGAAGGTTTGACCCGTCTCTCACAACGGCAAAATACCCTCCCAGTTCTCGCTTGACAATCTCTGGCTCAGGGCGCAGAATTTCTATAGGCGAACAAAAAGCGAATATATTTGGGGGAGTTCCAACCCGGCGTTCCCTGAAACTTTCCTGAGGAATCTATGTATTCCGCAATGATCTCTTCGGCGGCTCAAGGCCGACCTTTTGTCTTGGATGAAGATGATGCAGACAAGGTGTGCTCGCTTTCAAGCGGCAATAATCGAGGGCTTGCTGTGATAAAGGAAGCTTTTGCAGCAACCCGCTCCGATCAATCAAAAATCAAAAATCAAAAATCAAAAATACCTCCTGCGAGCGTAATTCCAGCTTCGCACCTGGCGGTGCGTCCTGTGCCAGAAATGGTATCCAGCGGCATCGCCGAGATGGATGCGCTTACCGGAGGCCTGCCGCGCGGTTGCCTGACTGAGATTTGCGGCCCGGCCTCTTCCGGGCGCACCACCTTGCTGCTGTCCGCAGTAGCCGCTGCCACCCGGCGCGGAGAATTCTGTGCGGTCGTGGATGCGAGCGATGCTCTCGATCCGCACTCTGTCGCCGCTGCTGGAATCGAATTGGACCGGTTGCTGTGGGTGCGCTGCGGGAAATCATCCCAGAAAAAATCTCCGGCGGCGCACAGGAAAGACCTCGCCACAGAGAAAAATAATTTTAACTCGAATTCATATCATGCCGAGCATAGCTTGGAGCAGCTTTTGCGCGTTACGGACCTGTTGCTCGAAAGCGGGGGCTTTGGACTGATCGCCCTCGATTTTGGTGATCTGCCGCCGCAAACGGCGCGCCGCATCCCGCTGACAACGTGGTTCCGTTTTCGTCGCGCGGTAGAACATACGCCTACTGTTTTGCTCGCTATCGAACGGCAGTCCAGCGCCGGAAGCTGCTCTTCCTTATTGATAAAGCTGAAGTCAATAAAGATGGGTTCAATAAAGACGAGACCAGACGGAAATCGGGCGTACAACCAGCGAATCAATCTCCCATACCTGATGCCCACTCACGCGCAATTGCTGAGTGAACTGGAAATTACCGCGGAGATTGTTCGCTCTCGCATGGATCGCAAACCGGTTCGTTCCGCCGAGATCACATTCACCAGCAAAACCGCTTGGGCGGGATGAAAGATCACTCAATGACGCGATGACTCGATTGCGAATGGATTTATGCCATGCCTTTTGCCTGCATCTTCGTGCCGAATTTTCCCATGGCCGCGATCTGTCGCGCCGAACCGGAGTTACGTACGCAGGCCGTGGCAATTTTCGATGGTACGCCTCCTCTGGAAACAGTTTTTGCTGTGAATGAGAGCGCGAATCGAGCGGGCATCGCATCAGGCATAACGAAGGCTCAGGCAGAACTTTGTTCGCAGTTGACGTTGCGCCAGCGCTCTCCGTTGCAGGAATCCGCGGCGCACGCAGCATTGCTGGACTGCGCACAGTCCTTCTCCCCCTGCGTGGAAGATGTCGCTGCAGATACGGCGATTCTTGATCTGGCCGGTCTGGGATCTCTTTTCGGCACGCTGCCCGAAATTGCCCGTAATCTTTTACGTTGCGCGGTAGATTTGGGGCTTGAGGTGAATGTTGCTGTGGCCTCGAATCCCGATACTGCCGTAATTGCTGCTCGTGGGTTTCCCGGCATTACCGTGATTCCCTCCGGTAAGGAAACAGAATGCTTAGGATCTCTGCCGGTGGAAGTGTTATTTGCCGGTCAGCCAGGTGCACTAAAAGCTGGCAACGAAAAAAAGGACAAAGAGAAAAGAAGCAAACTCAAAAAAGAAGCCGACCAGTTCCTGGAAACTCTCGATCGCTGGGGCGTGCGCAATTTGCATTCACTAGCCGTATTGCCGGAAATTGCGCTGAGCGAGCGCCTGGGGCAAGAAGGCTTGCGCTTACAGCAACTGGCGCGGGGCACAGCTTCGCGCACGCTGGTTCCGGTGGAAGCGCCAGCGGTGTTTGAAGAAGCAATCGAGCTGGAATTTCCCATCGTGCTGCTGGAGCCGCTGGCTTTTCTGCTGAATCGTCTGCTCGATCAGATTTGCGCACGCTTGGCTGCACGTACGCTGCACACGCAGGAATTACGGCTCACGCTGGGGCTGCAAAATTTAACGGGAGTCAATCCAGAACTCGACACATGCGGTATTCCAAGTGCGAGCGACCAAGCAGCCGAATCCCAGTCGCCGGCTCAGCATTTTGTTTCCGGACGGCAATGCAAATTCTCCCGAACCATTCGTCTTCCTCTTCCTATGCTCGATTCCAAACTTTTTCTCAAACTATTGCAATTGGATTTGAATGCCCATCCGCCGGGGGCGCCCATTATGAAGATTCATCTCATCGCGGAACCAGTTCGGCCGCGATCGGCTCAAGGCAGCCTGTTTCGGCCTCCGTCGCCGGAGCCGGAAAAACTTGAACTCACGCTGGCACGCATTGCGGGATTGGTCGGAGAATCCTGCGCGGGCTCGCTGGAGTTGCGAGATACGCACTGTCCTGAAGATTTTCGTATGCAACGCTTCGTGGCAGGAACAGTGCAACCAGACCAATTACGAAGCAGTTCTGAACCGGAAGCAGGAAAACAGGCCGCCATCGCCGCTTTTCGTATGTTTCGTCCGCCGCTGCGAGCCGCCGTGACTCTGGAAAACGGAGAACCGGTGCGCGTCGCCTGCTCGAAGAAAAAAGAAGCGCAGGGAAATGTGCTCTGGAAAGCTGGCCCCTGGCGCAGTTCCGGCGATTGGTGGGAGCGGAAAGCCTGGGCGCGCGATGAGTGGGACATCGCTCTGCAAAATACAGAAGATGTCGCTCTCTACCGCCTGGTGCACGATCTACTGGGTGGAGGTTGGTTCGTAGAAGGCGCCTATGACTGAGGGTTACAGCATTCCACCACAGAGGCACAGAGAAAACAAAAAGAAAACAAGAACAATCAAAGATTTTCTCTGTGTCTCCGTGCCTCTGTGGTGGATAAGTTCTTAACTGAAACTGATGTCCTACGTCGAGCTTCATGCCCGCTCTGCTTTCAGCTTCCTCGAAGGATCTTCCTTGCCTGAGGACCTGGCGGGAATGTGCGCCCGGCTCAAGATGCCAGCGATGGCATTGCTCGACACGGATGGCGTCTTCAGTGCACCACGTTTTCACATGGCAGCAAAGAAAATCGGAATCAAGGCACACATCGGCGTGGAAGTCACGTGCCAGCCTTTTGAATCTGTCATTCTGAGCGAGGACGGTGCTGCGCGAAGCGCAGAGCCGCCGCAGTCGAAGAATCCCTATGCCCCGCAAATCGTACAGAGAATAGAGATTCCTGGCTTCGCGAGGAATGACAAACCATACGTCGGCAATTCGTTCCGCCTTCCCCTCCTCGCTTCTTCCCGCGCCGGCTATCAAAACCTCTGCCGCCTGATCACCAAGATGAAATTGCGTGCGAAAAAAGGTGAAGGCGCGGTCCGCGAAGAAGAACTGGAAGAGCATGCCGAGGGCCTCATTTGCCTGACCGGAGGTGCGGACGGGCCGCTGGCCGCCGCTTTGCGGGGTGGCGGCATCGAAGAAGCTCGCAAGCAGGTCGAGCATCTGAGTAGATTGTTTGGCCGCGGCAATGTCTACATCGAGTTGCAACGCCATTTCCATCGCGAAGAAGAAATTCGCAATCGCGCTGCCATTGCAATCGCCCGGTCGCTTAGTCTTCCGCTGCTCGCAACCAATGGCGTTTGCTATGCCACCACGAAAGATCGTGAACTCTGTGACGCATTTACCGCCATCCGCCATCACCGCACGCTCTCGACCGCCGGACGTTTGCTGGCACGCAACTCAGAGTGCCATTTGAAATCGCCGCAAGAAATGCGGCAACTTTTCGCCGACCTGCCGGAAGCCGTCACTAACACCCTTGAACTTTCTTCACGTCTCGAATTCACCTTGAACGATCTCGGCTACCAGTTTCCCCTCTATCCCGTCCCCGAAGGCGAGACCATGGACTCGTTTCTGCACCACCGGACATGGGAGGGCTTTCGGCAGCGCTATGGCCGTACCGCGATCGACATGCAGACCCGAGCCCGCTGCCAGATTGAAAAAGAGTTGGCGCTGATCGAAAAGCTTAAACTTGCCGGCTACTTTCTTATCGTGTGGGATCTAATCCGCTTCTGCCGCGAGCAAAACATTCTGGTGCAGGGGCGCGGATCGGCCGCCAATAGCGCTGTCTGTTATTCACTGGGCATCACGGCCGTCGATTCAATCAGCATGGAGCTTCTCTTCGAGCGGTTTCTTTCCGAAGAGCGCGGCGAGTGGCCGGATATCGATCTCGACCTGCCCAGCGGCGACGAGCGCGAAAAAGTCATTCAATATGTCTACCGCCGATACGGCGAGCGCGGCGCAGCCATGACTGCGAACGTCATTACCTATCGCAATCGAATGGCGGCACGCGAAATGGGCAAGGTGCTGGGTTTCGATCGGGAAACGCTGGCCAAAATTTCCGCAGCCGTCGCCACCTGGGAATTCCACGATGAAAACGACGCACTCGACCGCCGCTTCCGTGATGCCGGGCTCGATCTCAAACATCCGCGTCTGCGCAAATATTACGAGTTATGCCTTGCCGTGCAGGATATGCCACGCCATCTCGGCCAGCACTCCGGCGGCATGGTGATTTGCCAGGGACAACTCGATTCGGTGGTTCCGCTTGAACCCGCATCCATGCCCGGGCGCGTTGTCGTGCAGTGGGATAAAGAAGATTGCGCCGACATGGGCATCATCAAAGTTGATTTGCTTGGTCTGGGAATGATGGCTGTGCTTAAGGATTCCATCGAACTCATTCGCGATCATCACCGCGAAGAAGTCGATCTGGCTCATCTTCCGAAAGACGATCCCGCGGTTTATTCCACGCTCCAGCAAGCCGACACGATAGGCCTGTTCCAGGTAGAAAGCCGCGCGCAGATGGCGTGCCTGCCGCGCCTGCGCCCAAAGCGCTTCTATGACATTGTGGTGCAGGTGGCAATCATTCGGCCGGGGCCAATTGTCGGTCAGATGGTGAATCCGTTTCTCTTGCGCCGCCAGGGGCGAGAAGAGGTCACGTATCCTCATCCCTCGCTCGAACCGGTATTGAAACGCACGCTGGGCGTGCCACTTTTTCAGGAGCAGCTACTTCGCATCGCCATGATCGCAGCCAACTTCAGCGGTGGTGAAGCGGAGGACCTGCGCCGCGCCATGGGTTTCAAGCGATCACAGGCACGCATGCGGGAAATCGAAGCCAGGCTGCGGGCGGGAATGACGCACAACGGAATCTCGCCCGACGCGCAAGAGAAAATTATTCTTTCCATCACATCATTCGCGCTTTACGGATTTCCAGAATCCCATGCCGCCAGCTTCGCGCTCATCGCATACGCCAGCGCTTATTTGAAGTGCCATTACCTGGCAGCGTTTACCGCTGCCCTGCTCAACAATCAGCCCATGGGTTTTTATTCTCCGGCAACGATCGTTACAGACGCACGACGCCATGGATTAAGAACGTTGCCCGTGGATGTGATGCGCTCGCAATGGATGTGCACGCTGGAAGATGTCAGCCCTCAGCCCCTTTGTCTGCCAACTCAGGGCAGGCCAGGAACCGCTCTCAGCCAAGCCGCACTGCGCCTGGGATTGCGATATGTTCGTGGACTGCACGAAGAATCCGCTCAAGCTCTAGTGAGCGAACGTGCTCGTGCTCCATTCACATCGATTCACGATCTCACCCGCCGTGTTCCTGAACTGCGTAAAAATGAACTCGCTACGCTGGCGGAAATCGGCGCACTGAACACAGTGGCTAGTACCGACCGAGTACCGAGATTCCTCCGCCCCTCGCATTCGCTCGGGGGTCGGAATGACAAAGGTTTTACTGGGTACTCGGTACTAGGTACTAAGCACTCGCAACTTCACCGCCGCGACGCTCTCTGGCAGGTGGAACGCGCGGTGCGCAGCTCAGGACCGCTGCTGGAAAATTTGCCCGAGCCTGATTCGCCCTCTCCACTTCAACCCATGAACCACGAAGAGCGCCTGGTTGCCGATTTTCACGGTACCGGCCTCACTGTGGGACCGCATCCCATGGCTTATCGCCGGGACTGGCTCAATGCCATGGGTATTCGCCGTGCCATCGAACTTCGCGCCATTCCCAGCGGCAAGCGTCTCCGCATCGGGGGCTGCGTCATTACTCGTCAGCGTCCCGGAACTGCGAAAGGATTTGTGTTTGTCAGTCTGGAAGATGAAACCGGAGTGGCTAACGCGATCATCGCTCCCGACCTGTTTCACAGCAATCGCCTGCTGTTGGCCTCAGAGCGGTTTCTGGCCATCGAAGGGATTTTGCAGAATCAAGACAATGTGATTTCAGTGAAAGCGGAACGGGTGTTACCCTTGTTCGTGACGAAAGCGGAAACATCGTCACACGACTTCCACTGAAAAGAACCGCATCACTGCGGCGGAGATCCCTCTTCCCGGCGCGCATCGGGAGGCGCTAACGGCAACCTTGAGGCTCCGCGCATGATGTCGCGCTCCTGGAGCGAGAACATGCCTTTGAAGCGTTCGGAGTCGATGATTCGCTCCCGCTGCCCGGGAGGCATGGCGCTCAAGTCGCGCACCGCCGTCGTTACCATGCGCCGCCGCTCCGGAGGAAGTTGTTGCAGCGAGCCATGAACCTGACGCGCCTGCTCCTTCTGCTCTGGCGTCAGATGCTCCCAGGTTTCCATCCGGTTCAGCACGCGCTGCTGCTGCTGCGGAGGAAGCCCCGAGAAATGCTGCAAACGCTGTCGCAACTGCTGTTGCCGCTCCGGTGGCAAACGCCGGAATGCCGGGTCGTTTTGCAATGCGCGTTCCTGCTCGCGGGGAGGTAGGTTCTTATATCGACGCAGCCAATCGCCGGCGTGCCCTTGTCTTTGCTGGCGAGGTGGCTGCGAATGATTCTGATTCTGCGGAGGAGGGGAACGGAAGTTATTGCGCTGGGCCCGGCAGGGCGAGACAGAAACCACAACGGTCACCGCCCACAGCACGGCCGTCGGGACCCGCCTCACGATGAAATTTCCACGCTGCATTCTCCCCGCCCTTTAATGCACTCCAACTCATGTTCCATCTGCCGCGAACTCAGTCCTTACGGATTTGCCGTGACATCCTGTTGCACTTCCAGGTCATCCAGCAAATCGAAGTCGGAATACAGATCATGATTCTTCTCGAGGGCTTGCAGATCACTCACAGCCGTGCCTGGCTCCGCCGATGACAAAACATCGTTGACCGCTATCACATCATCCGCCGGCTTGTAGCCGCTCTTGCTGAAGAACAGCCCAACCCCAATTGCCATCAACACCGTCAGCGCGGCGGCCAGGGCCGGACGCCGAAACCAAACCATCCACCCCGCCGGAGGCTTACCCATCTCCTCGCGCAGACGCGCTTGTAACCGCATATCAAAATACGGCGAAGGTTCGGGAGCTTGCCACTCATCCAGCAATGCCATCGTTTGCCGGAATTCTTCCAGCTTTCCGGTGCACGCAAAGCAGCCTGCCAGATGTCCGCCAATCTCCGGGGTCATTCCCATCAGTCCGGACGCCAGGTCCGGCATCATTTCGCGAATTTCCTCGCACTTCATAACCATCTTCCCTTCAAATGTTCTTCGCCCGACCACTTCACCCAACAAGAATGCTTCCTAGACAAATTCTTTTAACTGCTCCCGCAAAGTTTCGTACGCCCGAAACAACAACGATTTCGTTGCCGACTCGCTCAATTTCAAAACCTCGGCAATTTGCTTGTAATCCATCTGCTGATACTTGTGCATGATCACTGCCAGCCGCTGCCGATCGGGCAGAGCTTCCACTTTGCTCCGGATCGCCGCCAGCCGCTCCCGCCGCACTAACCCTTCTTCGGCGGTCATCGTAGCGTCAGCCACGTCCATCGTCGCGCCCGTTTCCTCATCCGGCTCGTCCAGGCTGACGGTGACTTCCGGCCGCTCCTTGCGAGTATCGCGCGCATGGTTAACCGCCAGATTGGTCGCAATGCGATACAGCCAGGTAGTGAACTTGGCGCTGGCTTCGTAGGTCTGGCGCGAACGATACACGCGCAGAAAAACCTCCTGCGCCAAGTCTTCCGCGGCCGCCGTGTTACGCGCCATCCGATACATAAAACTAACCAGCGGCCGGCGATACTTCTGGACCAGAAAGTCAAAAGCGGATTCGTCCCCCGCCTTCACCCGCAGCATCACTTCGGCGTCTGTAAAGCTTTGGGCTCCAGCCATCGCCGGCTGCAAACTACCGGCTGGGCGTGGCCCCAGCGACGCCATCAGAACGCTTCCGTCCATGGCCGCTGTGCTCACATTAGATTGAACCCCGCTGTGACCAGAAAGTTGCTGCCCTTCCAGCCCTCCGGAATTCTCGGAAGTCCCAGCCGATGAGGGAGATACGGTGGACCGGGGCGGCCTGGTTTCGTTCGGCATGGAGCGTTAGTTCAGGCATAGGCATACTGGCGACCCGAACCCGCCTCAGCCCCTGCCGCCGATAGGCTACCACGCTCCGTTGCTGAGTCCAACTCCGTCACCGAGAAAACCGAGAAGAGGCCGCAGGAAAACTCACGCAGCTCAGAGCGGCCGGGGTTCGAGGAACGGCACTGATGTTTGAATAGAAAGCGGTTGGGCGCTTAACTCAGCGGTAGAGTGCCATCTTCACACCTCTTCTCGATTCAATACTTTCAACAACTTAACAGGCTTACTGGGACTGCCAAGTACTTGGAAATACGTGGGAGCCGAAGACCCCTGCGGGTGCTGTAAAACGGGCGAACTTGCACCCAGAGCGCAGCGAGGGAAAAGTGGTCTCCAAATCCTCGACCTAACGGGTGCCGGGCGCGGTCGCTAGCGGCAACGAGTCAGTTCGCCGTCGCCCGGCCGCAGCATTTCTGGTACTTGTTCCCCGACCCACATGGGCACGGGTCGTCGCACCCAGTGTCACCTCGTCTCCCGACTCAGCCATTTCTCAATGTGGGTCGGACGCCAATCCTCCAGTGCCCGCAATAGGTCGGCAGGCTGGTTCCGCGCCAGCACCAACGCCCGATTCTCAGGCTTCAGGAATCGCTCCTCTACCGCATGGTCGAACATCCGGAGCAGTGGCGAATAGTATCCCAGCACATTCAGGATTCCGCAGGGTTTCGCATGCAGACCAAGCTGCGTCCACGTCACCACCTCGCAAAACTCCTCCAGCGTCCCGAATCCGCCCGGCAGCGCAACGAAGGCATCCGACAGATCGGCCATCAGCGCCTTGCGCTCGTGCATGGAGCGCACGACATGGAGTTTCGTGAGGCCCTTGTGTCCGACTTCCCGCGCCATTAGGTGTTCCGGGATGACGCCCACTGCCTCGCCGCCCGCCCTCAGCACGGCGTCCGCGATCACGCCCATCAAGCCCACATTGCCGCCGCCGTACACCAAGCCAATGTTCCTTCGCACCAATTCCGCAGCCATCTCCTCAGCGGCAGTGCGGTATTCCGGACGGCTACCCGGACTGGAGCCGCAGAAAACACAGATTCGCTTCATGCAGTGATTCTAAATCTCGCTTCCACAAGTGGAAGACAGGCATCCTGCGGTTGATCCCCAGCACAAGGAGCAGATGAGTACCCGGAGCCGCTTAATGAGCGACAATAATCTGGACTAAGACTGCGACACCATCACATCTCGCTTCAGGTTGGCAAAGCGGAGATTAGGAGAAATCCCATGAACTGTTTGATGGAAAGAATTGCGACTCAAGAGCCCAGCGCCATGACACGGCCGCGTATGAAACGGCGTCTTGACCGTCTCATTCTTCTCCCCCTGTTCGTTTTGTTAGGGTGGGTTCCCTCGCTTTGTCATGCGCAGGCGCAAGGACAAACACATCGACGGGCGACTGGGCTAGGCAAGGACTTCGCCTCTGAAACTGCGACGGTCAATGGGATCAAACTCCACTATGTTCGCGGAGGCAAAGGGCCTGCCGTCATCCTGATCCATGGGTTCCCTCAAGATTGGTTCGAGTACCACGCAATCATGCCGCGCTTGGCGAAACAGTTCACGGTGGTCGCGGTTGATCTACGCGGCGTGGGCGGCTCGACTGCGACCCCAAACGGCTATGATGCGGCCAATATGGCTGAGGATGTGCATCAGCTTGCAGTCGCGCTCAAGTTGGACCACGTCTACATTGTCGGTCATGACATGGGGGGGCAGGTGAGTTATGCCTTCGTTCGCCGTTATCCCGAGGCTGCACGTGGAGCGATGATCCTCGATACGCCAATTCCGGGAATTGAGGGATGGGATGAGATTCAAGGCCATCCCGCGATGTGGCACGTCCGATTTATGCAGGTTCCGAAACTTCCAGAGAAACTAGTTCCCGGACGGCAGACCGACTATTTCAGCTACTTCTTCCACTTCGGTAAATTCACGCCGAGCGACGAGGCCCATTTCGTAGGGGCTTACGCCAGCCCAGCGCAGCTTCACGCAGTCTTTGAAATGTACCGCGCATTTCCTGCCAATGCGCAATTCAATGCGGCGCAACGCGGGCCGAATAATGTGCCGTTGTTCTTGGGTGCCGGAGACGGGTCACCTTTTGCAAAGCTGGTCCCAAAGATGGCAGAAGGTCTCCGTGAAAACGGATGCATTCATGTCCAGACCGGGTTGATCCCCGGCGCCGTGCATTACGTCGTCGAGGATCAGCCCGAGGAAGTGGCCGATCTCATCGAGCGATACGCATCGCTGCATTCGCAATGAGATGGGATGAGATGTGGGACCGGAGACAAGTTGCCGCGTTGAGTCCATGCCCAATGAGCTTGGCACGCATGGCGCGGTTGACCGCCCAGATCATCAGCAGGACTTCAGACGCAGCGGGAAACAGTGTAGCAAGCGAATGTGACGGGAATGTGACTTTCTCGATGTTGTTCCCAGACTGGGTACGGAAGCAGCCGGGGAGACGGGTTTGGGGCTGTCCCTTTGGAATCAGCGCCAGATGCAAACTCTTGTTCAAGTGTGGAAACAGTTGTGGAAGTGACTCCGCGTCGGGTTTTGTGCGCCACCCCGAGCCGTCTACAAGCCGGGAGTAGCCGCCGAATGCATCAGGCACTGGAGCAACGACTGATCGAGCGTTGGCCCACTTGGTCCAACACCGAGGCGACATCAAGCACACGCTGATGCCACGGGGCTTCACTCGGGGAAACTGCGGGAAATGGTTTGATTAAGACTCTGTGCGACGAACATGCCAGTGCGCACGGAGTAAACGACCATAGCTGAGCTAACACACGAACAACTTTGGCATTTGCGCCAGCGTAAGCCGAGCGATTTTTGCAAACCGAGAAGGCGGAATTAACCCGCCTCCCCGGATTAGGAGCACACGCTTGTTAAGCGGTTACAAGATCGGGAGCGGAAATCTTGTGGAAGGTCGAGTGGACAACGTCACAAGTTTGAACCTTGGGCGTGCCGTCGATAAATCTCGCCAGCGTCTTCAACACTTGCTGGTAGGTATGGGCGTTGTAATTGTCGGCATCGTTCTTGTTATCCCACAGGCTGATTGCAGTCACATCAATTCCGCCGGGACCCGCAAAAGTGATTTCGTCCTTAAAACCATTCTGTTTACGAAGTAAAGGAAGAACGTCTGTTTCGAATGCTCGTGTGTAATCCGAAAGCATATTGGATTTCAGATGGATGGAGATATTACGTGCAAACATAGGCAACCTCCTTAGGGTTGGGGTTGCTAAGAAAGACTACTTCAGATGGGCTGACTTAGTTCAGAGAACCTGAAAGAGGAGTAAGGATGCTCCCGCTGCTTTACCTGGTGCATTTAAGTGGCCCTATTTGCGTCGACGTGCAACTCGTTGAATCGATACGTCACGACGCAATACGGCAACGCAGAATCTGGGGTTCCATCGAGTACTTTTGGCGGCAAGCAAGCACATGGGGAGATTTGCACGTTCCGACGAGCGGATGCGGCATGATAGGTGAGCCATTGCTCCAGCGGCTGCGTGTCCTTAGTCTTCGCTCTCAGCCCGCTGCCAGTACGACTGCTAATTGGCACGCGAGTGTAATGCGCTGGATGGAGGGGAATAGCATACATGTGGTGTCACGCAAGCATCGTGAGGTCATTTCGCGAGCGGGCGGGCACGGCGTGAAGCTGAGACCTGAGAGACGAGCAGGGCCGCTGGCTGGGGAGAATTTGTTGCCGCGACCACTCTGAGATGCCCGGCTAGGCGAGAAGCTGGGCAAGCGCTCTTGGTGTCCTATCTTCCAGCCTTCTATCACGAAGCGCATTTTCATGTGCTGCTTCTTACGGCTTCACCAACGTCGCATCGATACTAGAGCTTCCACCAGCGGTAACGGTCATTGTCCGCTGCCAAGGCGTCATCTCGTCTTTCTCGATTGAGACTTGGTGTTCTCCGGGGGCCAACTGGATGGTGGATGGAGTACTACCCATATATTTCCCGTCAACGTTTATGTCACAGCCCGAAGGCGAGGATTTCACGATTACGCTCGCAGGCTGCGTCGCAGGCCCGGATTCGACACGAGGCTCCGCTGGTGACTTGTCGGCTGTGGGTGAAGGCTCCGGCTGCGCGACTGCCGCGGTCATGACTTCCCTCCCTGATTTATTCTCCACGAATTCCTTTAGATGCTTAGCAACCGCTTCTGCCATTGATTGCGAGTTCTTGCTGCCACCTTTTTGCTTGTTGACCGAATAGGCCCACAGAACCTTGCTGGAACTTGTGTCAATTAACTGCACCGAGACGTTTCCCTTGTCCTCAATTCCGGCGCAGTAAGCGAATAAACAGCGTGCGATTTTCCCACCCGTAGATTCTGTCTTGATTTCGACAGGTGCGGCTCTAAGCAAGAAGTTTGCCCTCGTTTGGTCCGTCACCACATCGACTGGAACGTTCTTCTTCGAAATCGCTGCCGCCAAGTAAGTCTCAAAGCCCTGTTGGGGTTCTACATAAACGGTGGGGCGTGCAAGTTGACCAAAGCACGACAGCGACGCAGCGAACACCAGCAACAGTGCGAGTTTCTTCATGTCTACGTACCTCTGACATTGTTGTAATGTGTGAGGGTCAGGAGGACAAGTTACGGAGGTGCTTGAGAGAGAAATTGCCGAATACCCCCGCCGATGAGTCTGCGCGAATGCGCTGCGTGCACGTGAAGTCTTCACACGCGAGCAGTCACGGTGGAATTATTATGTGCCCTGTCCGCCTTCATCGGAGCAGTCATTTGCATCTGTCACGGGTCGATATAGGTAGCCAAACCCTGCTGGCAGATTCTATCGTTGGTATTATTGCGCTCTGCGCCCCTCTGCGACGGCTCTCCGGCTCGTAACGCCTTAAGGACTCTGATCGCTGCCGCACGCTTCATCCTCTGTTATGTTCTGTGCACGAAAAAAGACCGAACCCGTGAGAGTCCGGCCTAAACTATTCATTCCTCAGAACAGCAAAGTGAAGCGGTCGTGAGGGCCCGAACGGCGAGTGCTTCGCCACTAACCCATGACCGCGTTCGCGAGCTATAACTCCGAACAAGATACCGATTAACACTTTCAATAACTGTGCAATTTTGTACATTTTATAAAATAAGCCTAAGTCAAAAGGATAGCGATGCCGCCATCTCGGGACGTTGCAGAGCAATGTAAGCCTTCTGGATTTCAGCCTGCTGCTTCCCGATGTGATGACGATCGCGGACGAAGTGGATGTGTAGTTGACCCAGACAATGGATAGCTACATGAACGCTATGCGGAAAGCAGCGGCGGCGTAGTGGCCCTTAGCCCGTGTTTTATCGCAGTCTCGCTGCGAACCAAAATCAGAAGAAAGAAGGCCCTTGCGCGTGTCATGAGTAGAATTGCTTGCATCCATAAGAGAACGCCGTCGTCGCTCGGCCCAGCACTCCTGTGAAGAAGGTGCCCAGATAACGAGACGCTTGCTGTTCACGCACCGATACAGGAAGTCGGAACGCGCTCCAACGCCAGCAGTGAAGCGGACCAAACCTAGGTTCTCTGAGCCCTGCATCGGTGAGATCAGAACCAATTCTGGTTAGGGCGCTACGCCTGTGTTCGGGAAGTTGAAAGCTGCATGAAGTCATTGCACCGATCAGCCCGAGGATCATACGCACGGGAACGGGGAACCGTCGCCGAGAAGGATCGTGCACGATGGTTGGTACGGAAAGTAAGTACCTCACGCCGCGAGTCCGAAGCTGGCAGCCCCCAGCGGCTACTACGTTTCTTACCCATTCGCTCTCCTGTCCATAGGTGAGGGCAATGAGCAATCCGTCCGGCGCGCGGAATACATTGACTGGCGTCCGATAGACCCTGCCTGATTGTCGTCCGACGTGTGTCAGAATTCCGAAGCCCGGTAATCGGGCCGCAAATTGGCTTGTGATCCGGTTCGTGACTGCCCGATTGAAGGCTGCTACCCAGCGTTTGCGGAATCGGATCAGAAGAATGGGGGCCAGCAGGATTGCGAGAAGCGAGATGACCACTGTGGTGATCAGCATGACCGATTATCTTAACTCAACCCTATGTTTTGTCTTTTGCCAAACGGCTGGTTGCCTCAACTTTACAATAGGAAACATGTCGATTTCGAGAGTCCGGCCCGCGCGGGATTCGGATCGGAATGTACTGGCGCAGATGCGGGCGTTGCTCTGGCCTGACACCGGGGCCGAACAGGATTTCGGGGAACTCGACGCCATCTTAAGCAACCCGACGATTGGGACTCTGCCCATGGTGATTCTGGTTGCAGAGGGCGAGAATGGCACATTGATCGGATTCCTTGAAGTTGGGCTGCGCTCACACGCTGACGGTTGTGATTCCAAACGACCTGTCGGATTCGTGGAGGGCTGGTTCGTTCAAGAAGAGTTTCGCAATCAGGGGATTGGTAGAGAAATGATGCGTTCAGCCATGGACTGGGCAAGAGCCCAAGGGTGCCTTGAGATGGCGTCTGACGCACTGATCGATAACGAGGGATCCCATCGAGCGCACGAGGCACTGGGTTTCGAGGTTGTGGACCGATGCGTGCACTTCCGCAAGGAACTATAACAGCACAAAGATCGGTCGGTGTAACCTCTCATCCATGCACCCCGTTTCACCCACCGACCGCATTTTCATTCTCTCCGGAGCAGGCTTAAGCGCGGAAAGCTGCATCCCCACTTTCCGTAGCGTGAGTGGACTCTCGCGGAACTACCGGGTCGAGGCGCATCGCCCGAGGCGTGGCACCGCGATCCCCGCCTGGTGTGGGAGTTCTACTCCATGCCTCGGCGTGTGGCTTCGGCAGCCAAACCGAACCCTGCGCCCTTCACCCTCGCGAAATTTGAAAGCATGCTGCAAGATCGTCTCTTTGTCTGCACCCAGAACGTAGACAGCCTCCGCGAGTAGGCGGGTTCGAGGAAGGTTGGGAATGGCGGGGTCGGCGTCTTTCCGGAATGCAAGCCTACACGACGGCTCCCGATACCTGCTCAACAGCCTGCTTCCCCGGAGGCAGCGCGATGAAAGCGATGCCGATGCCAACAAGCACAACGGAGCCGATGAGTTCCCCGCGTGCGATCAAACCAGCGAAAACCTGCACCGCCATAAGGATTGCATGGACGAAGCTCGACCATGCCGTGAAAGCGATCAGGCTGCGATTCGCCGATGGATCACGGGCTGCCAGCAGCAAGAAAATGCCGAGCGTGACATAAACGCTGAGCATCATCGCCAAGGCAGGCTCTTGCCTCACAAACATCGTCAAGGGATAAACTAGAGCGGAAAAGATCAAGCCCACCACGATCAACACAACCTTCAGCGCACGTTCTCGACGCATCCTATCCTCCCCTGCTGTCACGACCAACATGATAGCCCGGACAGCTATTGCAACTTCGCACACTCCGCGTCGGCGGTCGCGACCTCCTTTTCGGAACTTGCGCCCATACCCCTCCCGTATGGCAATCAGTTAGACCGGGTACAATGGAACGCCACCATCCAAACTTGCGATTTCCCGTTGGTCAAAACCTGAACGCTCGCCTAAGGAGGAACGATGAGCCGACATTGCCTCACCCTTGCAATTCTCGCCTTTGCGACGACTTTGAGTCACGCGCAACCGTCCCTGCCATCCAGCTTTCAGGCGAAAACGGTTCACAGCCCTGAAGGGGCGGACATCTTTGTGCGCTGGGGAGGAACTGGGGCTGTGGTCGTACTCATTCACGGATATGCAGAAAACAGCGACTCGTGGAGTCCGCTGGCGTCCGACCTGATGAAAGACCACACGGTCATTGTGCCCGACTTGCGAGGAATCGGGAGATCGTCAAAGCCCACAGCTGGATACGACAAGAAGACGCAAGCAAAGGACATCCGTGCAGTAGTCACCGCGCTCGGATTCGACAAGACTTTTGTAGTCGCCCACGACATCGGCAACATGGTCGCCTACGCCTACGCCGCGATGTACCCGGACAAGGTTGACCGTCTGGTTGTGATGGACGCGCCCATTCCCGGCATCGAGCCGTGGAACACGATTCTCCTGAATCCGGGCGTCTGGCATTTCAACTTCCACGGTCCTGACGCAGAGCGGCTTGTCGCAGGTCGCGAACGTATCTATTTCGACCGAATCTGGAACGATTTCACGGGCGATCCATCGAAACCCGACGAAGCTACCAGAAATTTCTTCACAGCCACCTACGCACAACCCGGAGGCATGCGGGCTGGCTTCGCGCAGTTCACGGCATTCTCAATCGATGCGGCGGACAACAAAGTTTTCGAGCAGGTGAAACTCAAGATGCCCGTCTTGGCTGTCGGGGGGGAGAAGTCGTTCGGTCCGTTGCAAGCGGTGATCATGCGTCACGTGGCCGTCAACGTACAAGAGGCTGTCGTCCCGCGATCCGGGCACTGGCTGATGGAAGAGAGTCCGGTCTACACGGTCAACCTAGTTCGAAGCTTTCTCGATTCCCCGGCAGCAACGATTCCAGTTCGCGCCACGGCGGACCACGATGTAGGGGAAACACGGCTTACACCGGGCGAGTTCAAATTCCCGCAGCAAGGCAATCCGGGCACAGGAAGTTCTGGCGTCGGTGGAATAGAAACTGTAGTGCTCAAGGGTGACCCAAATGAAAGTGGCGTCTACACGATCATGTTGCGTGTGCCCGCGCATACGCAGATCGCCGCGCATTCCCACCGCGATGATCGGGTGGCAACTGTCGTCTCAGGCACTTGGCACATCGGCTACGGAGACAAGTTCGATGAATCGAAACTTAAAACTCTTACTCCGGGGAGCTTCTATACCGAACCGCCCGGACGAAATCACTTTGCCGAAACGGGTGATGAACCCGTAGTAGTCCAGATCACGGGCTCAGGTCCCTCTTCAACAGAGTACGTTGACCCGACGCAAGACCCCCGTACACGTAGATCCAATTAGGCTTTGCATGCGCTGAAAGCAGTGGAGAAGTTCTCATGAAAGCTGTCCTGCTGTACTCATACGGCGATCCAGAACAACTACGGTACGAAGAAATCCCCGTCCCGCGATACGGGGATAATGAAGTACTCGTAAGAGTGCGTGCCACCAGCATCAATCCCATCGATGTGAAAATACGCAGCGGAGCAGCGAAATCTCGCTTTTCTATCGAATTTCCAGCGACCTTGGGAAGAGACCTTTCCGGTGAAGTAGCGGAGACGGGTCGCAATGTTCGGGGCTTCCCGAAGGGAATGCGCGTGATGGCACTGGCGAATGGCGCCTACGCGGAATACACGGTCGCCAAAGCTGACGTACTCGCCCCGATCCCCGATGCTTTGAATTTCGAACAGGCAGGCGCACTTCCTCTGGTCACCACCACGGGCTCTCAACTGATCGAGCGAGCCGTCAAGCCCAAAGCTGGTCAGACTGTGCTTGTCACCGGGGCGCTGGGAGGCGTTGGGCGAACATCCGTGCATGTAGCTCGCAAACACGGAGCGCGAGTATTGGCGGGAGTGCGGCTGAAGGAGAAGGAAGAAGCGGCGAAGTTAGAGGTTAACGGGGTTGTTGCCATCGACAGCGAAGAAGAGGTTGGTCAACTGCACGATCTCGACGCCATCGCCGATACGATTGGCGGCGCGACCATCCAACGGCTATTGAAAACGATCCGTAAGGGCGGCGTGCTGGGCTCAGTGCTCGGAGAGCCAGAGGGGGCCGACAAATACGACATCCACGTCGAGGCGTTCATGGCGCAGCCGGACGCCTCACGACTTTATCAACTGGCTGACGATGTTGCTCGCCGTCAATTCTCGATTCCGGTTGCTCGCACGATGAAGTTGCAAGAGATTCAAGAGGCGCATCGCATTTTTGAGCGGGGCGGGCTAGCCGGGAAAATCGTACTGGTTCCGTAATGTGCGGGCAGCAGCATCGAAACAAGTGCTGTTTTCCAAGGCAGAGACCGGTGAGCGCAAAGGCAAAGGACTATTTCCTGCGAGTGCACCTGATGGCGACGTTGAATGAGGACACGACGGCTGCTGCGTTTCACGTTCTGGAACAACCGAAATTCACGGTGTTCATCCCGCAGCCTGGGCAGGCAGTACCAGATCAAGGGGCCGGGGGTGGCTTTCTGCTGTGCAGACAACGTGATTGCTCGGGCCGCGTACTTCTCCCGCTGAGTGGAGATGTATTGGGATGCAAGCCCTGACACTCGGGCGATTTGGTCGGGCATGAGTTGTGGAGTTGCCATCTAGATTGCCTCATTCTTAGCGAATTCCACAGGTAAAAGGCAGGCGGGCGATGCGAGCCAAGACGTGAAATGACAAATGCGAGTTGGTTCGTTACGATTGCAGAAAGTGGAGTTCGCGCTCCAGCGGGAGGAAGCCTCACCGCTTAAATATTGATTCCAACGAATCGTCATTAATGTGGCTGGCAGGTGCCATCCAGTGAACAAACTCTTTGGGGCTAATGTGCGCGGGC
>Ga0185299_10000379_pt1 | contig 127767 bp, 114 predicted proteins | sample PaiPotPPA55metaG_FD_128002 | JGI IMG/M metagenome (GOLD analysis project Ga0185299, IMG submission 128002) | Iron sulfur acid spring bacterial and archeal communities from Banff, Canada, to study Microbial Dark Matter (Phase II) - Paint Pots PPA... ... | reverse complement strand
GTGCTGATCAATTTCAATCCGCCGATGTTCACGCCGCCACTGGCCTGGGCCACCTGATCGAGCCCGCGGACCGCCTTCAAATTGATCAGCACATCCGGGTTGACGATCCGCTCTTTTACCATGCCGAGTAGATCGCTTCCACCGCCGGCGATCGCAATACTGTGGCCGTCAGCTTGCGCCTGCTTGATCATCGTGAACACTTGCGGAAGATCCCGCGGATTGGCATTCGCAAACGTCTTCATGCCATCACCCCCAGAATCTTATCGCGTGTAATGGGCAAGTCCTTCATCCTCTTCCCGATCGCATTGAAGATCGCGTTCCCCATTGCCGCGACAGCCGGAACCTTGCTCGCCTCGCCCATGCTCTTCGCCCCGAAAGGCCCGTAGCCATCGTCGTTCTCGATGAACATCACTTCAATATTGGGTGCGTCCCGATGTGTTAGAACACGATGCCCGTAATAGCCCGCCGTTAACGCCTGGCCGTGCTGCGGATCGTACAGCAGCTCCTCGTGCAGCGCCATTCCGATCCCCATGGTTGCGGCGCCTTTGATCTGTGCGACCGCCGTCAGCGGATTCATGATGCGCCCGCAGTCGTGCACCGCCAGGTACCGGACCACTCGTACGCGCCCTACTTCCGCGTCAACTTCAACCTCCACGAAGTGCGCGCCAAACGCGGCGCGGACCTTTCCCCCCTCCACCGTTGGATTGGGTCCCGCCGAAGCCACCAGCGTATCGTCGCCCTTCGGCAACCCCTTCTCCGCGATCTTGCCCTTCAACTCGCGCGCGGCTTCCACCACCGCTGTCCCGGTCATGATCGTAGTGCGGCTTCCCGATTCTCCAACTGAGTACGGACAGCGGTCGGTATCGCCCCACACCACTTCTACTTTCGATAGCGGCACATCCAGCGCTTCAGCCGCGATCATTCCCATGGTCGTTTTCGCGCCCGCGCCGACATCTGTCACGCCGACGTGCACTTTGTAGTCGCCCTTCGCATTGACGTCGATCACCGCGTTGCTGCGCCCCAGTCCCGAGCGGAACGCCAGGAACGAGAAGCCGACTCCCCGCTTAACCGGCCCGGAATCGGAACCAGGCTGCGGCCGCCAGCGCTTGTTCCAGTCAAACGCCGCCCTGCCGCGATAGATGCATTCATCGAGCGAGTAATTCGTGTACTCGTTCTGATCGCCGGCCTTGCGGGTCATGTTCTTCAACACGAATTCCACCGGATCCATCTTCATCTTGAACGCGACGTCGTCCATCATCGACTGGATACCGAAGTGCCCCTGCGGATACTCCGGCCCGCGGAAATTCCCCGACACCGTCTTGTTGGTGTAAACCGGATGGACAGCGATCTCAACATTGGGGCACTGATAAATCTCGATGCCCCCGATCGCGCCCGAATTCTTGCGATAGGGTCCCATGCCGCTGTAACCGCGTAGTTGGATCGCTTTCAGCGTACCGTCGTTGCTGACACCCACCTTGTAGTACTGAATGGTCGGCCAGCGGCCATGCATCCCTATGTAGTCTTCTTTGCGCGAAAGCTCCAGTTTCACCGGTGCAGCGGTCTGTTTGGCCAGCATCGCGGCAATCAGATCGGCATCCTGATTCTGATTCTTGTTGCCGAAATTGCCGCCCATGTACTGGCACACTACCCGCACATTTTCGTCCGGTATTCCCAAATCGCGCGCCATGTCGTGCCGGCAGTTCGCGATGCCTCCCGTCGGCGTGTGCACGGTAAGCTTTTCGCCCTCCCAATGCGCCACCGAGGTTCGCGGCTCCATCTGCGAGTTGTGGACAAAGGTCGTTGTATAACGATCCTCAAAGACATGATCCGACGCAGCGAACCCATCCTGAATATTGCCGCGCTTGACGCCGATGGGTTTCGCCTCGTTCTGTGCGTTCAGTGAAAGATTGCCTTCCGGCCAGATTTGCACGGCATTCGGCTTCAGGGCCTCTTCGGGATCGAGCACGAACGGCAGCACCTCATAATCAACCTCAATGTGCAGCAGAGCTTCCTCCGCGATATGCCGATCGATCGCCGCCACCGCCGCTACCGGTTCGCCTATGAAGCGCACCGGATTGTTAAACGCGTAGCGGCGTTGCTTGGTGATCTTCTTGATTGGATCGTTGTACTGCACGCCGCCCGCGACGCTACCCGCGCCCCAGACCACCTGACAGTTCTCGTGCGTCAGAACGGCCTTGACGCCTCGCATCGCAGCCGCCTTTGACACATCGATGCTGCGAATCCGCGCATGTGGATGCGGGCTCCGCAACACGCGCGCGTACAACATCCCGGGCATATGGACATCGTTTGTGTAGGTGGCCTTGCCGCTCACGCGCTCCAATGCATCGATGCGCGGCGTTGCATGGCCCACCGTTTTCAGCCTCGCCATCCTCTCCCCCGCCATGTCTTCAGAAGCATGTGCTATCGCGGGACTGGCTGCCGTCGCCGCCATGGTCGCTTCCACGTACCGGTTGTAATTCGAGCAACGGCAGAGATTGCCGGTCAAGGCTGCCTGCACCTGATCGGCGGTCGGGTGGGGATTTCGCGCGAGCAGCGCCTTGGCGCTCATCAACTGCCCGGAAGTGCAGAATCCGCACTGCGGGGCGTCGTGTTCCATGAAGGATTTTTGCAGCGGGTCGAGCTTATCGCCTTGCGACAGGCCCTCGACCGTCTGAATCGATCGCCCATCCATCCAAACTGCGAGCTGGCTGCAAGAATAGACCGGTTTGCCGTCCATCAGCACCGTGCAGGCCCCGCATTCGCCTCTATCGCAGCCGATTTTGGTGCCGGTGAGCATCAGGTGATCGCGCAATAGCTCCGCCAGCGTCCACCGATCCTCGGCTTCGACCCGCTGTTCCTTGCCGTTGACGATCAGCCGAATGGTCGTGCGCGGCACCGCTGCGTTGGCTTCGTTTTGCGCATTTGCCCGTGGCGTCTCAGCCGCCACAACCAGGGCGACGCTGGTGCCTTCCAAAAACCGCCGGCGGGAGATCTCATTCTTATCTAAAGTGGACATTTCGGGCCTTTCCAACTGTCGGCCATTGTACTCGAAACCTCCTGAAAGCACAAAGGTTAGTTGCCTCTGGCCGGATGTGCTTATTGGCATTGACTTAAGTAGCTAGAACAAATAGACTTATATAAGGGAGATTGTCTGGATGGACAAGTTTGCTCGATTAATCAGAGGGATAGGATTTGGTGTTCTCGTAGCAGGTTTTGCGGTCGCGGGCGAACCCGCCAGCACGGTAGCCGGAGCGGCCAACAAGCCGGTGACTTTCGCCAAGGATATCGCGCCGATCTTCCAGGAAAAATGCCAAGACTGCCATCGCAAAGATTCGATGGCGCCCATGTCCCTGGTTACTTACGAAGAGACTCGGCCCTGGGCCCGCTCCATCAAGGAACGTGTCGTGACGCATCAGATGCCGCCCTGGCACCTCGATAAGACCGTCGGTATCCAGCATTTCCAGAACGACCGATCCCTGACCGACGAACAGGTCGAACTGATTGCCCGCTGGGTGGACGCCGGCGCGCCACAGGGCGATGTCAAGGACATGCCGCCCCCCAAGCAATGGCCGGACGAGACCACTTGGCAACTCGAGAAGAAGTACGGCCGTCCGCCGGACATGATCATCAAGTCCGATGCTTACACCATGCCAGCCGTCAGCCAGGATCAATGGTTTAAGCCGACCACCGATCTGCATGTTACCGAGCCGAGCTGGGTGCAAGCGGTCGAAATGCATCCCTCCACTCCCGCCGGTCGCCGGATCGTCCATCATGCCATCGCGCATTTAATGCAAAACGAACCCAAGACCGCCAACGCTGTTGACGACGGAAACGACTCGTCGGTCGCCGCTGCTCAGGGCGGAATTTTGATGGAATGGGCGGTCGGAAAGACTTACGATGTCTATCGGCCGGACACGGGTAAGCTGCTGATGCCGGGGGCAAAAGTTTGGTGGGACATCCACTACCACGCCGTCGGCGAGACGATTCGCGACCATGTCGAACTCGCAGTTTGGCTCTATCCCAAAGACCAGAAACCGAAGTACCGGACTTATTTGACGCTTTTTGGCGCAACGTCGACCGGCGGCGGCAGCCCGCTGGACATCGCGCCTAATACCGTTAAGGAAACCCAGGGCTTCCACGTCCTGAAGGCGCCGGCTATTCTCGAAAACTTCCAACCGCATATGCACCTGCGCGGCAAGGCCATGGCTCTCGAAGCCATCCTGCCCGATGGCACCACCCAGATGATCAGCTATGTCGATCACTTCAACTTCAACTGGATGAACAATTACATCTACACCGATGACGCAGCGCCGGTGCTGCCTAAGGGCACCATCATCCATGTGACCGCGTGGCACGACAACACTACGGCCAACCGCAGCAATCCCGACCCGAACCAATGGGTGGGTTGGGGCGATCGCACGGTGGACGAGATGGCGCACGCCTGGGTGAACGTCACTTACATCAGCGACGAAGACTACAAGGCATGGGCCGCGGCTCACAAACCGGCGCGAAGTGAGAACGCTTCCGCTCGACGGGCTCAGTAAGCTCTCTTAATCAGTAGCAGAGCGATCGAAACGAGCCAGGTTGACTGTGCTTGTACTGCCGAGCCGCGACGTATTATAATGCCACTCCAGGTATGTAATTCAGGAGAAATCAAGAAATGCATCTCAGATTAGCTAGGCGACACACTCTGTTGGTGGTGGCCCTGTCGGTCATCGCGCTGGCATGGATAGCACTGGCGGCTACGGGCGACGCCCCTGGCCAGCCTTCAACCAAGAACGGCGACTGGCCGTATTACACGGCGGATCTAAAAGGCACCAAGTATTCGCCGCTCGATCAAATCAACGCATCCAACTTCAATAAACTCGAGGTTGCCTGGAGGTTTAAGACCGACAATCTGGGCACACGTCCCGAATTCAAGCTCGAAGGTACGCCAGTAGCGGTGAAAGGTGTTCTCTACACGACCGCCGGCACGCGCCGCTCGGTGGTTGCACTGGACGGAACAACTGGAGAACTGATCTGGGCGCACAGCATCCGAGAAGGCAAACGCGCCGCCATCGCACCCCGGCAGTTGTCGGGCCGCGGAGTCTCCTTCTGGACCGATGGCAAGGGTGACGATCGCGTCGTATACGTGACCACCGGCTATCGCCTAGTCGAGCTGAATGCCCACGACGGCTCCGTCATCAAGTCCTTCGGCAAAGAGGGCATGGTCGACCTCAAAGAAGGCATGGTCACCGGCACCGGCAAGCAGATCGATCTGGAAGAGGGCGAAGCCGGTCTCCATTCGACTCCGCTTATCGTGAAAGATGTCGTGATCGTCGGGTCATCGTTTAAAGAAGGCATGACGGTCGTCACGCACGACAACACCAAGGGCTTGGTCCGTGCCTACGACGTGCACACCGGCAAGCGGCTCTGGACCTTCAACACCATCCCACGCCCCGGCGAGTTCGGCAACGACACTTGGGAGAATGGCTCCTGGGCGACCAACGGCAACACCGGCGTCTGGACCCAGATGACTGTCGACGAAGAGCTCGGCTTGGTTTACTTGCCGGTTGAGTCACCGACATCGGACTACTATGGCGGCGAACGTCCCGGCAACAACCTATTCGGCGAAAGCCTGGTCTGCGTCGACCTGAAGACCGGCGTGCGGAAGTGGCATTTCCAGATCGTGCATCACCCCATCTGGGATTACGATCTTTCTTCAGCGCCCATTCTGGCTGACATTGTGGTCGACGGCAAGCCCATCAAAGCCGTCGCGGTGCCGAGCAAAGAATCGTTCCTCTATGTATTCGACCGCGTGACTGGGAAACCGGTGTGGCCGATTGTCGAAAAGCCAGTGCCGCAGTCCGATGTTCCCGGCGAGAAGACCTCGCCCACGCAGCCCTTCCCGACCAAACCTCCGGCCTACGGCCGCAATCAGTTCACCGTGCCGGACGATCTGGTCGATTTCACTCCCGAGATCAAGGCGCAGGCCAAGGATGTGGTGGCTCGATACAAGACGGGACCGATGTTCCTCCCGCCGATCGTCGGCGATCCGAAGACCTTCCTCGCCGCGATTAACCTCGGCAATGCCAGCGGTGGAACCAACTGGCCCGGCGCCGGGTACGATCCGGAGACGCATATCGTATACGCCCAAGCCAATGAATCTGCTGTTACCCCGATTTCGCTGCGCAACCCACCTCCCGCATCATCCGGATTCACAACCGATATCCGATACATTTCCGGCCGGAACGATCTAGAGTTTCGAGAAGCGCAAGGACCCGGATTCGGGAGCGCGGCCGATGCTCCGCAGAAGAAGCCAACGCCTCCTCCGCCCGCCGCGGCAGGTGGTCGTGGAGCGCCCGCAGGTGGGGGATTCGGGCTAAACGTCCAAGGCCTGTCCGTCATCAAGCCGCCGTACGGTGTCATTTCCGCTGTCGATCTCGATCGCGGCGAACTGAAATGGAAAGTGCCGTATGGCGAAACGCCGGATGCGGTTCGCAATCATCCAGCCCTCAAGGGCCTGAATATTCCGAACACCGGTCAAGGCGGCAGCGTCGGATTGCTCGTCACCAAAACACTGGTGGTCCTCGGGGACAGCCAGGTCACGTCAGTGACTCATCCGCGCGGCGCGATGTTCCGGGCTTATGACAAACAGACCGGCAAAGAAGTCGGTGCAGTTTGGATGCCCGCTCCGCAGAGCGGTTCACCCATGACCTATCAGGCCAACGGCAAGCAGTACATCATCGTTGCAGTCAGCGGCGGCGCTTATTCGGGCGAGTACATCGCCTACAGCCTGCCGGCTGAAGATAAGTAACGAGTACGGATATCTATCTCCGAGCCGCCCTCGAACAGGCCAAGAAGAGCCTGGACGAGGGCGGCATTCCTATCGGATCGGTCCTCGTGCATGAGGGCCAGATCATTGGCCGCGGGCACAATTGCCGCGTTCAAACTGGCAGTGCCATCGATCACGGAGAAATGAACTGCCTCCGCCACGCGGGCCGGTTGCCGGCCAAGATTTACCAAAACAGCACCATCTATTCGACGCTCTCGCCTTGTCCCATGTGTAGCGGCGCGATCGTCCTTTACAAAATCCCGCGCGTGGTGGTGGGCGAGAACCAGACTTTCCTTGGCGCCGAAGACTACCTGCGCGCGAACGGCATTCAGGTGGAAGTTGTGCAGGATGCCGAATGCATCCAGCTCATGACCGACTTCATCCGCTCGAACCCGCAGCTCTGGAACGAAGACATCGGCGTTTAGGGCAGTCCCCTCGAATCACCTGATATCATGCAACGGTGAGCGATCAACCACCTCTGAGTCATCAACGAAAATTTCAGCCTTTTGTTCCAGTGAACCTGCAGATGCGCGAGTTCACCCTCCGGGCGCTGCTGCTCGGGCTGGTGATGACGGTTATTCTTGGCGCGGCGAACGCTTACCTGGGCCTGCGGGCGGGAATCACAATCGCGGCCACCTATCCGGCGGCGGTAGTCGGTATGGCGGTGTTGCGCGTGTTCAAAGGATCGGTTTTGGAAGAGAACATCGCCCGCACCGCCGGCTCCATTGGCGAATCAGTCGCAGCCGGGGCGATTTTCACGCTGCCTGCATTTTTGATTTCCGGCGCCTGGCCTTCTTTCGCTCCGAAAGACGCCTATTGGAAATCGACCGCCTTGATGGTGGTCGGCAGTATTCTCGGCGTACTCTTTGTATCGTTGGTCCGGCGGGTCATGGTGGAAGATCCGGAACTGCCGTTCCCGGAATCAGTGGCCGCTTCTGAAATCCATAAAGCCGGCCGCCGAGGCGCCGAAGCGGCGAAGTTTCTGTTTTACAACATCGGCCTGGGCGCCCTGATTCAATTCCTGGGCGAGATCCAGCTCTTTGCTCCCGACAAAGATTTCTTTTTGCCGGTGGGTCAACTTGGGCGGAGCATCGTGAGGCTGGGCGCTCCCAATCGGACGTTGCAGGCGGGCGGCGTGACCATGGCATCGGGACCGACGGTGAGTCCGGCCTACATCGGCGTTGGCTACATCATCGGGCCGGAGCTCGCGGCGTTGCAGTTCTCGGGCAGCGTGCTCGCCTGGGGCATGATGGTGCCGCTGCTGATCTTCTTCCTGGGGCCGCAGCTTCAAACCTTCCTGCCGCCGGGTTCAACCGATGCGTCTTGGATCGGCCTTGCCAACGCAGTGTGGCGCTACATCGTGCGGCCGATCGCCGTCGGCGGAATGATGGTGGGAGCCGCGTACACGCTGTTTCGCATGCGCAAGGGTCTGTTCGATGGGTTGCGCCGCGCGATATCGGATCTGAAGGTTACGGCCGCGCAAATGCAGCAGACCAGCCGCACCGAACAGTATATGAGTTCGAAAGTGGTCTTTAGCTTAATCGGGTTGATGTTCCTGGCAATGATCGCGCTTTACATTTACCTCTCGGGGCAATGGCTGGGCGGTTTAGTGGCCGCTGCCATCATGGTCGTCATCGCGTTCTTTTTCGCGACAGTTTCCGGATACCTGGTGGGCATGATCGGATCCACCAACAATCCGATTTCGGGGTTAACTCTCACCACATTGATCATCGCCGCGCTATTGATGGTGTCGTTGGGCGTATCGGGGCCGGGCGGCGTGGCGGTAGTGCTGGGCGTGGCGGCAGTCGCGTGCGTTTCTTCGGCGGTCGCGGGCGAACTGCTGCAGGACTTCAAAGTCGGATACATTCTGGGCGGTACTCCGCGCCGAATCCAGATGGCCGAATTGATCGCAGTAGTTGTGGCGAGCGCAGCCATGTATTGGCCGCTATACATCCTGCAAGCCGCGAACATCAAGGGTGGTGGAACGGGTTTCGGCGATCCCAAACTTTCGGCGCCGCAGGCCGGGCTCATGGCAACACTCGCGCAAGGCATCGTAGGCGGAGATATGCCTTGGCCGTTGGTCGTGGTTGGTGTGGCCTTCGGCATCACGTTGATCCTCGTGAAGGTGAAAAGCCCTATGCTCGTGGCCGTGGGGATGTATCTTCCGTTCAACACAACCTTCGCGATTTTCATGGGCGGGATGTTCCGCTGGTTGACTAACTCGCTGCGGCAGCGAGCGGGCGCCAACGAAGCGCAAACGGCCCGTATCGAAAACGTAGGAATTCTGACAGCTTCCGGACTGATCGCCGGCGAAGCGTTGATGGGCCTTGTCATCGCCACTTTCCGATTTTTCGAATGGCCGCTCCCGAAGATATTCGAAGACCCGTCCTATATTTTCGGAATCGCGGTAATTGTAATGCTCGGTTTCTTGCTAGTGCGTCTGCCCTTAGCCAACGCGGGGAGTCCGGATGAGCCGGCCCCACCGGCCGCGATGATGTAGCGGCTGAAATTAAAAGGCCCGCCTCATCGCAACCCGCGGGCGGAATCTGCCGTCTGACCCTGTAGGGAAGAAGTGATCGGCCGCCGGACGCCCATTTTACAGCCACGGCGGCCGATTTCCTTTACCATAAGGAATTGCCCCGCATCAGTTCATCCGCCGAATCCGGCAAAGGCAGGTGGTCTCAGCTCTACATCGGCGTGGCATTCACCACCCTGGCGACCCTGACGCTAGAGTTGTCTCTAACGCGCATCTTCTCGGTGGTCTTCTACTATCACTTTGCTTTTCTTGCTATTTCCATCGCGCTGTTCGGACTTGGCGCGGGTGGTGTCTTTTCGTACGTGGTCTCGGGCTGGCGCGGAAACACGTACTTCAAACTCGGAACGCTGGCGGTCCTGAATAGCTTTTGTGTCGTCGCATCGTTGGTCTTCCTGCTCACTCGCTCCGGCGAGTTGACCAACCTCACTTTGGCGGCGGTTTATTTCGCCAGTGCACTGCCATTTTTCTTTTCAGGTACGGTGGTGTCGATGGCGGTCGCTGAAGGCATTCAGCGCGTGGACCGTGTGTATTTCTTCGACCTGCTGGGAGCTGCGGCCGGATGCCTGGCGCTGGTTCCGTTTCTCGATCGCTTCGGTGGACCGAACACTGTATTGGTCACATCGGTGATGTTTGCCGTGTCAGCCGCCATTTGGTACAACATCGCGGGAACTCTGCGTGGGCGGGTGTTTGCCGTCGCGCTGGCGCTCGCCTTCGTGGCCCTGATCGCGTACAACGGAACGCGCCATACGATTGATGTGCGCTATGCCAAAGGCCGACCGATTCCCCAGGAGAAGTTTGTTCAATGGAACAGCTTCTCGCGCATTGGGCTGGTGGACAATAACTACCCGGGCGAAGCCGGAATCGTGATCGATGCCGACGCGGCCACGGGCATCCCCGGTTTCGATCTCTCGCACCTGACGCCCCGTGAAAAGGACCGGCTGACGCATGAGGGCCCCGGCTTCCCGTATCTGCTGCGACCGAGAGCGAGGACCCTGGTGATCGGATCCGGCGGCGGTTGGGATGTCGCCCGAGCGCTTACATCCGGCAGCAGGGATGTGACGGCGATTGAGATTAATCCCATCATCGCGCGCACCATCATGCAGCAGCGTTTCCCTGAACTGAGCCACGGGCTGTATTTTCGTCCCGAGGTTCACGTCGTTATTGAAGACGGGCGTAGCTTCGTGCGCCGCAGCCCGGAGAAGTATCAAGTGCTGCAGGCCACATTGGTGGACACCTGGGCTTCCACCGCGGCCGGCGCATTTGCGCTGTCGGAAAACAATCTCTACACCACCGACGCCTTTCGCGATTACCTGACTCATCTCACCGATGACGGACTGTTGGTCTTCACGCGCTGGGGTCTGCAGCCACCGCGAGAGTCCTTGAGGCTCATTTCGCTCGCGATGGCGGCGCTTCAGGATTTGGGAGAGCAACAAGCCTGGAAGCACATCGTCGTCGTCCGCGAAAATGCCCAGAATCTAGCGGGCTGGGGCGCGCAGGATACCGTGATCATTTTTCGGAAACCGATCATCGATGCTGACTTGGTGCGCGTGCGTTCTGCATTGCTCGAAACGAAGCTCCAACCTGTCTACATTCCTGGCGATCTTCCGGCGAATGAGTTCGGCCGGCTCTTGCTGAGCGACGATCCTGAAACGTTTCGAGCCAATTATGCTTTCGACATTTCTCCGGTGGACGACAACCGGCCATTTTTCTTCTACACCGTTCAACCGCGCGATCTGTTGAATTTCCTGACGCAGCGCGGACAAGCGGCGGATTATAAAATCAACCGCGCGGTTCCGTTGCTGTTCGAGCTGCTGGGAGTCAGCTTACTGGCCACTATCGTGGTGCTCGCCCTGCCACCATTGCTGCTCGGTTCGCGGCTTAGAGTCGAACACGGCGTGCGAAGCTTCCTGCTGTATTTCATTTTCATCGGCGCGGGGTATGTCTTGATTCAAGTGGCGCTGATCCAGAAGTTCGTGCTCTTCCTCGGCCATCCTACTTACGCCCTGACGGTAATCATATTTTCGATGCTCATTTCGAGCGGAGTGGGGAGTTACTTCAGCCGCAGGCTGGTTGGCAAAGCCAACGACTTCCGGTTAAGCACGTTGTTGATCGCGTTGGCGGCAGCAGTCTGCGCGCTGGCTTTCCTGGTAGCTCCTGTTAGTGAATCCGGAGTGGGCTGGCCCCTCGCTTTGAAGATCGCGGTGACAGTTGGGCTGGTCGCGCCCGCTGGATTCCTGATGGGCATGCCGTTCCCGATAGGCCTCGCGCGCTTGGGAGAGCTTTACCCTCGGGCCGTGCAGTGGGCCTGGGCGTTGAACGCCGCCGCGAGTGTGCTGGGATCGGCGGCTGCGATCTTCTTCGCCATTTATCTGGGATTACGAGCGACCGTCCTGCTCGGAGCCGCGCTGTACTTAGGCGCGCTAGCGGTGGTGTGTGTGCGGCAGCGGGCGGCGGTCATTGTGGCGCCCGCGGGCGCGGAGCTGCGCGCGTAGCCCGCTTGCTCACACGCGCGTCTCAGCGAGAGTCAATCGCTACCGAGCCGCGACCGTCAGGAAGCGGCCTAATTTTCTCCGATAGTCTGCGATATACTCAGGGTAATTCCCAAGGGAGTCTCCATGAAACTCTTCGGTGCTCTGTTAGTGTGCGCCAGCCTATGTCTGGCCGCTCCAAAAGTCGAGCCGAAAACCGAAATCGGCGAGATCAACGGCGCTAAATTCCGTATCGACATTCCTGACAACTGGAACGGTGGCCTCGTGATGTACTGCCACGGCTACAGTCCCGTAGCGGGCGCATACAAAGATGGCAAACTCCCGCCCGTACTCGCGGTGTTCACCGAGCAGGGCTACGCGCTGGCGCAGTCGGGTTATGCGGCCGGCGGATGGGCGATCCAGGAAGCGGTGGAGGACACCGAGGGTTTGCGACGCTATTTCACCGGCAAGTACGGGAAGCCGAAGGAAACCTTCATCACCGGCCACTCCATGGGCGGCTTCCTGACCATGATGTTCATGGAACGATTCCCGACCAGCTATGACGCGGGTCTGGCGCTGTGCGGTCCGCTCGCTTCCGCGACTTACTTCATGGACCGTGGCGCGTTCGACCTACGCGTGGTCTTCGATTATTATTTCCCCGGCGCGCTCCCACGTCCCGACAAGGTTCCCTCCGATTTCCAAAGCACACCGGAGCTTGACAAAAAGATCCAGGCCCTGATGGATAGCCAGCCGGAAAAAGCCGCCGCGCTCTTGCATTATTCGGGCGCACATAGCACTAAGGATCTCGCCAGCACGTTAGGCTTTGTCACTTATCTCCTGCTCGACATGGAACAGCGCGGGGGCGGCAATCCGTTCGACAACCGCAACGTGATTTACGAAACGCCCGACGATTACAACGCACTCAATGACGGCGTGAAGCGTTATAAAGCCGATCCGCGCGCGGCGGAATACGTGCGCACCTGGTACACGCCCACTGGCAAGCTTTCGCATCCGATGCTCGCTATTCACACGACCTACGATCCGCTGGTGCCCGTTCGCATCCCCGCACGCTATCCGGAGTTAGTGCAGCAGTCCGGCTCACAAGACCTCTTCGTGCAGCAATACGTAAAGCACGACGGGCACTGCACCATCCTTCCTAACGAAATCGCCGCGGGCTTTACGGAATTGCGCGCGTGGAAGGACCAGGGAACTAAGCCGCACTCAGGTCTTCATCCGGAAATGAAGGCCGCGGCTTCAGGTCAAAGCGCTTCAGGTCAAAGCCAGGGGACGGATCGGTGATCCAGTGCCGCCGCGGATCTTGAGCGGAGCGGCCACGAAGACAAACTCGTAGATCCGATCGCGGGCGAGTTCTTCCATGTTCAGCGCCTCGATGATGTGGATTCCGCTTTCCACCAGCAGGTGGACGTGTACGGCCATGGCGCTGGGCACCCGCTCGAACGCTACCGTATCCGATCCTGCCGCGAAGACACCGCGTTTGCTAAGCCAGCGCGCGCCGTCGATTTCTGGCCCCGGCCCGGTCGCTGTTATCCCGTGTCCGCCTGTGATATAGCGCGCAGCATCGTTCCAGAAGCGGGCCCATCCGGTCCGCAGCAGCACTACGTCGCCTTTTTGGATCTCGATCTTCTGTGCCTTGGCTGTCGATTCCAAATGTTCCGGCGCGATGATGAAGTCCGCCGGCAAAGCTTCGGTTGTTAATTGACCAGCTATATCGAGCAACACACCTCGACGCATGATCGGCGCGATGGTGTCCACCGAATGCTGGCCGATGCCCCCGGCGTCGCTCTGGACGGTCTTCGCCTCCACGCCGCCATAGAGTTTCCCGTTGCAGGAGAAATGACAGAGCGCGTCGATGTGAGTGCCGACATGGCCTCCGAGAGCGATGGCGTCCGCCGACGAACTGGCGCCGCTCTCTGACACCATGTCACCATGTTTCTTGGTTAGGCCGAATAAGAACGGCGGATGAGTCGGAAAATGCGGCATGCCCACGAAGTAGGGTTGCGCGAGATCGTAAATTTTGGATTGCCTGAGCCGCTCGAACAGATCCATTATCGGCGGCGCGCTTCAGCCTTGCTCCGGCCGGGTTTTCGGCGGCGATGAGTGGCGCGTGGTTGCATGGGCACGCTCGGAGCTTCCTGGGAGGCCCAGCGCCCTAAGCGGTATTTCCGTTCGTATCCGGCGGTCAGATTGGTGATGGTGACTGTAACGGATCCGCTCGCATCACCGGAATAGCGTTCCTCAATCTGCTGCGACTGCGCTGCGTCGGAACGCTCCACCGGTACACCGTTGGAATCTTGCAGAGCTGGGTCGAAGGGGAACTGGACTTCGTCCCACACGGTGACATCCCCGGCCGGTTGTCCATCGTCATTCAGGTGGCTGCATTCGAGATATCGAAAATGTCCGACATTGTGAACCGGCGTGTAGCGCCTGCGGATCTCGACCGGATGCTCACCGGGACCGGGCAGCGGCGTTCCCTTGGGAAAGAGCGGATCGAAAACCACTCGCCGGCCGCCGTCCCCTTCGCGCCAAACTCCGAAGTAGCGGGTAAAGTTCTCGCTCAAAACATAACCGGCCGATGCGTCCGCCTGGATCGCAAGACCAATGGCGGTCGCCGAACGGGCGTAAAGCGAGCGCCGTACACGCTTGCCGAATCTTTCTTTGAGCACGCGGCCCACTACCGGCAATTCGCTGCCGCCGCCGGTTACATATAGAGCCTCGAGGTTGCCGGAGACGTGCGTGGCAAGCAGATCGTCCACCACGCCTAACGTCTCCTCGATCAGCGATCGGCATTGCTCGTAGTATTCCGCCGCCGACACGACCACCGTTCCCCACTCCTCGCGAACGTGTCCCAGATCCAAAAGGATTTTGCGAGTGTTCGGATTCACTGCCTCTTTCTTGATGCGGCATTCCTCGAGCAGACGAAAGTGCTCGGCCGCCGAGAGGCCTTCGCGATCCTCTTCACTCAGCACCATGTCGGCCAGAATCTCATCGAAGTCGTCGCCGCCCAGCGTGGAAATTCCTTCCGTCGCCAGTACGCGATGGGTCTTTTCATCCAGCTCCACCAGCGAGGCGTCGAAAGTTCCACCTCCCAGATCATAAACCAGAATCGGACCACTGATTTTGGTCTTGTGCCCGAACTCGATGCTGGCAGCTGACGGCTCGTTCAACAAGCCGATCACATCACAGCCGGCCAAGCGGAACGCTTCCACGGTCAGGAAACGCTGATTGCTGTTGGCGTTGGCTGGCACGCCCAGCATAACCTCCAAGGGTTCCTGCGGCAGGCTGGCGCGCAACGCCATAGCCATTTCGCGCAGCACTTGGATGAGCGGGACGGCTTGACGACCGAGCTGCAGGATCGTCTCAGGCCCCGCTTCCGAGAGCACGCGCTTCAGCGATCGGATGATCGTAAAAGTGGGATACTGCTGGCACGCCCACGCCTGCCAGCCGTAGAGACGTTGATCGCCACGCACGGCGACCAGAGCGGGAAACCAGTCGGCGGCGGCCCCGTCCGGATTTTCAAACGAAATGAGCGGATAGTTTCCGCGATCCACCGCAGCCGCCACGATGCGAGTGGTGCCGAAATCAATACCTAACTTCACGGTGCTTCTACCTTCTTGCTTTCTACGTTCTGCTTATTGGATTCCCGCCGTCGATGTTCCAGCGCCACTCGCTAAAAATTTCAGCAGCGCGGTGTTGAATGGAACGGCGCATTCGATCTGTGGCACGTGACCGCAATGATCCAGAATCACGGTCTGCGATCCGGCGATCTCGGTTCCCATCATCTGACCGGCCGAGAGTGGAATCAGCCCGTCCTCACGACCCCAGACGACCAAGGTAGGCACTTTGATCGCACCCAGCTTGCCGTCGATAACATCTTCGTTACGCAATAGGGAATCCAGAAAACGGTCAATTGTGTAGCCGTCACCCCTGCGCATATGTTGGGCAAAAGCGCCTTCGGCGAAGGCGTCGGTCACCATGGCCTTATTGGCGAGGATGGTCCCCATGAGCGCTTTTTCGCTTGCTACCGTTGAGGGATTCAGAACTTGAAGCAATTCGCGCTGCGCCTGCACGCCCGTTTTGGCAAGAGAATAGCCGGCGCTATCCACCAGCGCCAGGCGATCCACTTTATCCGGATGCGCGAGCGTGAACGCGGCCGCGGTCCATCCGCCCAGCGAGTTTCCTACCACGATCGCTTTGGTGATGCCTAGCTTCTTATAAAAACCGTCCAGAAAATCGACCAGAGTGCCGATCCGATAGTCGATCAGCGGCTTGTCCGATTCGCCGAATCCGATCTGGTCGGGAACATACACATGATAGTTCTTGGCAAGAGCCGGCGCGGTGTACGCCCAGTTGCTCTTATCGCCGCCGAGGCCGTGCAGCAGGATCACGGTGGGTCCGGAACCAGCTTCACTATATTGAATCTTCTGTCCGAAGATCTCGACCTGTTTCGAAGGCGGCGCTTGCGCCCAAACTACCACCGTGGTTACTAAGGCTGTAAGCAGCCCGGCGAATCTGTTCATCCGTTCACCTCATTCCGTACACTAACACGCCCGAGGCACTGGCATGCGATGAGCTCTGCTATGTCACACTGAAGGCTTCCGATGTTCCAAAACTTCCATGGCAATCAAGGGGTAGCGCGAACGCTTTATTCCATGACGAAGCAGGAGCGTATTCCGCAGACCATCCTGCTGGATGGCCCCGCGGGCGTGGGCAAAGCGACCCTGGCCCGAAGATTCGGAGCGGAACTCTTGGGTGATGGCGCGGGTAAGATCGAGCAAGACGACCTGAGCCTCGAAATTCACGCGACCACCATCGCCGAGCGGGAAAAATGGCCGTCGGACAAGCGCAACGACGACCCTTTGCTGTTTTCCACGCATCCCGATTTCGTCACCTTTCCACCGGATGGTCCGCTGCGGCAGCTTACAATCGAGCAGATGCGGCTGTTGAAAGAACGCGCGCAATTCAAGCCGCTACACGGAAAGCGGCGCGTGTTTCTAATCGATCAGATCGATCGCGCCAATGAGCAGGCCGCGAATTCGCTGCTGAAGACGCTCGAAGAGCCTCCCGAACACCTGATTCTGCTGCTAACGGCAGAGAATCCTTACGACTTGCTTCCGACCATCCGCTCCCGCGCCGTGCCTTTCCACCTCGGACCCCTCTCGAACGCCGAGATGCGAACCTTCGTCGAAGCGCGTGCGCTTTCGGAACCGGAGCGGCGCATCGCTCTCGCGGCTGGAAGCCCGGGGCTGGCGGTTTCCATGGATCTCGATGTCTACGATCAGCGCCGCCGCGCGATGCTCGCTCTGCTGCAGGTCGCCGCGGGCCGCGCTGCGTTTAGCGAGTGGGCCAAGCACGCCGAAGTCATGGCTCCGCGCCGCCAGGACAAACTCGATCACCTCCTCGGCATCCTGTACGTGCTGCTGGAAGACATACTGCTGCTGCGGGAAGGCGCCGGTGAAATCCGCAACATCGACATTCACCGGCAACTGGAAGACCTCGCTGGGCACGTCTCGTTCCAGTGGATACGGAGCGCGGTCCGGAAGACCGACGAACTGGCGGAGCTGGTCCGTCGCAATATTCAAAAGAGCATTGCTCTAGACGCGCTGGTGGTCGGATTAAGGCGCTTGGCGGCGTAGAGCCTGTGGCCCCTAAGGGCCATCCACCGCGCCTTGCAGCGGCACGAATCGATATGGTTCAATAATGCTAGTTGGACACCTGATCAATCCTTTTCAAACGGCCCCGCCCGGCTCTCCAACACGTTCGGGACCAGAGATCAATCTCGAATAGAAGTGGAGTCTTGTTGTGGAGACGACAAACCGAAAACTGATACGTCCGTCCTTGAACGAAATGAAGGACCAGATAAATCGTCGCACTAATCATCAGAAGAAAGCCGCTCCCCCGGACCAGACCAACGCCGAGAATTTTTATTACATGAAGCAGATGCAGGCCAAGACGCCCATGGTCTTCGTCCTGAAAGATGGCGAAATGCTGCAAGGCGTGATTGAGTGGTATGACAAGACCTGCCTGAAGGTCAACCGCGACGGCGAACCCAACCTGCTCATCTTCAAGCCCAATATCAAATACATGTACAAGGCGTCGGCTGGGGATTGAGCTGTTAGCGGCGCTTCTGTAGGGCTTTTTCTCGCATTGCCAAGCGGTATGACCGGCGTTCCTCGGCTTCCTCATAGCGGCGCTTCTCATCGTCGGTCTCAGGAATCACAGCAGGAATCGCGAGGCGGCTGCCGCTTTTGTCTAGAGCGACGAAAGTCAGGTAGGCCGAGGAAGTGTGCTGGATCTCGCCGGTCACGAGATTCTCCACTTCGACACGCACCCCAATCTCCATCGACGTGCGGAATACTCGATTCACGCTGGATCGCAATACGATGAGCTGCCCAATGTGGATGGGATGCAGGAAGCTCATGTGATCGACAGAAGCGGTCACTACCGAACATCGGGCATGACGCACCGCGGCCAGCGCCGCCGCGATATCCACCAGATGCATTACTTTTCCGCCCAGGACATTCCCCAGTGTGTTGGCATCGTTGGGGAGCGCGAATTCGGAATATTCGGAGATCGATTCGCGGACGAACCGGCCCGGAGGTGACGAATCCACCGTCAGCTCCGACGTCGCAGATAACTTTCGAGGAATGCCGCAGCCTGCTTTCGCAAGAGCTCGTCATCTGGGCCGCTTCGAACAGCCACGTTCGCGTATTCTAAAATGCCATGCTCTTTCGGCCAGCAGTCCTTTTCGAAAATGTACTGGATTCGGATCAGTTTGCCGGAGTCTTTCGACACGTGAAAGCGAACTGCATCAGCCTCGGAGGATTCCGGAAATCGATCGCAACATCCGCGCCCGTAGCCAAGATTGCAAACTTGGCGCACCTGCGTTTCTTCGGGCTGAAACGTGTCAACGCCCGCGCGGCATTCGCCCGAATAAGGATCACCCAATGGCAGCCGGGGAGGCACCTCCCAGTTGCTGTTGTCGAAACGAGCCAGCGGGTAAAAATACGGGCAGGCCATCGCTCGGTATAGTAACACGTAGAGCTATGGCTACCAATCGATTGGAAATCTTACGGAGTATGGTTGCGCAAAATCCGCAGGACAGTTTTGCGCGCTACGGTCTTGCGATGGAATATGCCAACACTGGCGACCTGGAGCGCGCCATTGCCGAGTATCGCGCGTTGATCGGTTTCAATCCCGATTATGCGGCGGCGTACTTCCACGGCGGCCACGCGCTCGAGAAGCTGGGACGCATTGACGAGGCACGGGACGTGTATCAGAAAGGAATCGAAGCGACGGCTCGAACCGGAGACGCTCACACTCGCAGTGAGTTGCAAGCGGCGCTGGACATGCTACCGCTTTAGTTTTTTCCAGTCGCGAGCTTTTTCCAGTCACGCGCCAGCATGCCATAAACATTGATGTCCTGATACTCGCCATTCAATAGCTGGGCTTCGCGCAGCATTCCTTCAAATTGAAAACCGAGGCGCTTGGGGATCGCACAACTTTTTGTATTGCCTGTTGCGCAGTGAATTTCCACGCGATTGAGCTTCCATTCTTCGAACGCATGATCGATCACGGCGCGGCAGGCGTCGGTAACGATTCCGCGGCCCTGATATTCTTGCGCGATCCAATAGCCGATCTCGACCCTTCTATAAAGCCAGTCGATTTTGTGCGTGCCGATACCGCCGATCAGCTCATTGCCCAACCATATGCCCGCTGAGAATCCGTCGTTGCCGGCGAATTGTTGCAGCGAGGTCTTGATGAAATTCCGGGTGTGTTCCACTTCAGTGCTCATGTCCACCCACGGGAGCCATTCCCGGAGGTAGGCCCGCTCGCGATCCACGACGGCGAACACTTCGGGCGCATGCCGCTCCTCCATGAGCTTCACCGTCACGCCGTCGCGAATGTTCTTGTGAAACATCCAAGCTTAGCGTCGATTCTAACGCGGAATCCGGCGTGCTAGCATGACCACAGAGAATGAAGAAGCTGCTGTTCATCATCCCTATGCTTGCTATTGCCGCTAATGTCCCTGACCTCGCGCAACTCGATAAGATGATCGCCCGATTCAAGCCTACCGAGCTTCGCGCGGATGTTTCCAAACTCTCGCCCGGCGACCGTCAGGCGCTGGCCAAGCTGATCGAGGCCTCGCGCGTGCTGGACGATATCTTTCTCAATCAATTGTGGAGCGGCAACCAGCCGTTGTATGCCAAGCTGCGCCGCGATCCAACTCCGCTGGGAAAGGCCAGACTGCATTATTTCTGGATCAACAAGGGACCGTGGTCGAGTTTGGATGACGGCATCGCTTTCTTGCCCGACGTGCCGGAAAAGAAGCTGCCTGGCGCGAATTTCTACCTTGAAGACATGACCCGTCTGGAGTTCGAAGCGTGGGTGAAGACGCTGCCGGAAGCCGAGCGCCAGAAGGCCGAGGGCTTCTTCACGGTGATCCGGCGCGACCGGATCGGGCATTTGAAGACCGTGCCGTACAGCCAGGAATACAAATCCGATCTGGCCAAGTCGGCGCGCCTGCTCGAGGAGGCAGCCGGGCTGACGGAGAATGCCACGCTCAAGAAGTTTCTGCTGGCGCGCGGCGCTGCGTTCTACTCTAACGACTATTACGAAAGCGATCTGGCGTGGATGGACCTGGATGCTCCGATTGATATCACGATCGGCCCCTATGAAACCTACAATGACGAGATTTTCGGCTACAAAGCAGCCTTCGAAGCTTATGTGAATCTGCGGGACGACGCCGAAACCGCGAAGCTGAAGTTTTTTGGCGACCATTTGCAGGAGGTCGAAAACAATCTACCGATCGATCCCAAATATCGCAATCCCAAACTGGGCAGCCAGGCGCCGATCCGTGTGGTCAATGAGGTTTTCTCGGCCGGCGACGGCGAGCACGGCGTACAGACAGCGGCTTACAACCTGCCCAATGACGAGCGCGTGGTGACGCAGAAGGGCAGCAAGCGCGTGATGCTCAAGAACGTGCAGGAGGCCAAGTTTCACTCCACGCTGGAACCGATTGCCAAGCGAATGCTCACCGCGGGGAGCCAGAAGGATCTGAGTTTCGAATCGTTCTTCACGCATATTTTGGCGCACGAGCTCAGCCACGGTATCGGCCCTCACCAAATCACGGTGGCGGGGCGAAATACCAGCCCGCGGCAGGAAATGAAGGAGCTTTATAGCGCCATCGAAGAGGCGAAAGCGGATGTCACCGGACTTTTCATGCTGCAGCATCTCTACGATCGCAAGCTGATCGAGGGCGGCGCGAGTGCCGAACGGAAACTATACACCACGTACCTAGCGTCCACCTTCCGAAGCTTGCGATTCGGCCTCAAAGAGGCGCACGGCAAAGGAATGGCCTTACAGGTAAATTACCTGACCGATAAAGGTGGATTCATTGCGCGGCCGGATGGCACGTTCGAGGTGGATTTCGCGAAGATCAAGGGCGCCGTGCGCGATCTGGACCATGACCTGCTGACGCTCGAAGCCACGGGCGACTACACCGGCGCGAAACGAATGCTGGATGAGTTGGGAGTGATCCGCCCCAACATGCAGAAGGCCCTCGACAGCCTGACCGCGATCCCGGTGGACATTGAGCCGATCTTCGTCACCGCGAATCAGCTGACTAGCTCAGCCCGCTAACTTCGAAATGTCGTTGTAGAGCACGAACGCGACTACGGCCATCAGGAAAACGAAACCCAGCTTAAAGACGGCTTCTTTAACCCGCAGGCTCAGATCGCGGCGCATGAACATCTCGACCAAAAGCAGCAGGATCACACCGCCGTCCAGAATCGGGATGGGCAGCAGGTTGAAGATCGCGAGATTCAGGCTGACCATGGAAGTCAAGCCTAAATAGGCCGTCGGGCCTTCGCGAGCGGCTTCGCCCGATAGTTGCGCAATACGGATGGGACCTTCCAACGACCGGGGCGACATGCGGCGCTCCACGATTCCACGCAAAAATTGATAGATCAATGTCGCGCTTTTCGCATTTTGCCGGGCGGATTCGACGATAGCTTTCGGGAGTGGCAAGCTGACGAACTCCACCTTGGGTTGCAGGCTGACGCCGATCATCCACTTCTGGCTGCCATCCATATCCGTCAACGCTGGGGTTACGGTGACTGTGCCGATTTTTCCGTCTCTCGAATAGATCACCTGGACTGGCTTCCCACCGGTACTGCTGACGATGTCGTGAATCTTGGGTGTGGAGCGGACCGGCTGCCCATCCACGCTTACGATGATGTCGCCCGCCCGGAGGCCCACCTTAGCGGCAGGTTTGTCGGGGAGGGCGCTAGCGATCTCGATTTCGTTCTGTTCGTCCCAGCCGGCAAAACCGACGCCTGTTCGCGAATCCAGAACCGGAGTGACGGTCAAGTGTTTGCGTTCTCCGCCGCGTTCGACCCAAACACTGAGCGGATGCCCGGCGCTGGCCACTTCTTTCATCGCGATATCTTCCCAGGTGGGGTCCGCGGTATCGCCGATCTGGATAACTCGGTCGCCCTCCTGCACTCCGGCTTTGGCGGCCGCGGCATCCGGCACAATATAGCCGATTACGGGCGACGGCGTTGAAGGAATCTTGGGGTAGCGCACCATGAATAGGCCGGTCAGAATGGCCACCGCCAGAATAATGTTCATGGCGGGACCTGCAAATGCGATGATCAGCCGCTGCCAGCGCGGTTTGCTTAAAAATCCCCGGGGATCATTGGCGTGTTCGTCGCCCGGCTGCTCGCCGGCCATCTTTACGTAACCGCCAAAGAGAATAGCCGCGAAGCGGAAATCAGTCTCACCCCTTTTGAATCCGAAGAGCCGCGGGCCGAAGCCGAAGCTGAAGGTCTCCACCCTGACATCAAAAAACCTTGCCGCCCAGTAATGTCCAAATTCGTGGAGTAAGATCATCACTCCGATCAGGACCAGGAACCACCAGATATTTTGCAGAACGAGCATATTAAGCTTTTGCGGACACCGGCCCGCGCTCCTCATAAACGGTTTGTGCTCTCTCGCGAACGATCTGTCGCGCTACCAAGCGAGACTGCTCGTCCACTTCCAAGACTTCCTGGATCGATTCCGGATGCCGCACCGGGACGCGCTCCAAAGTCTCCTCGATCACAGCGGGGATCGAAGGGAAAGTAAGTTCTTCCCGTAGAAAGGCTTCCACGGCCACTTCGTCAGCGGCATTCAGGGTGCAGGTCGCGGATCCGCCTTGTCGCAGGGCTTGATATGCCAGCCTCAGCGCGGGGAATTTGTCATAGTCGGGCGCGCAGAAGTTCCAGCTTCGCGCCTGGGTCCAATCCAGCCTCGGCACGGGCGCCGATTCGCGGGCCGGATAGGTGAGGGCGTATTGGATAGGCATGCGCATATCGGTGGCTGAGATCTGGGCGATCACGCTGCCATCGTTGTACTCGACCATCGCGTGTACAGTGGATTGAGGATGGATGACCACATCCACTTCATCGGCTGAAAAATCGAATAACCAACACGCCTCAATCACTTCGAATCCCTTGTTCATCAGCGTGGCTGAGTCAATCGTGATGCGCTGCCCCATCTTCCACGTTGGATGATTCAGCGCCTCGGCTGGGGTCACGGCCGCCAGTTTCTCCCGCGATGTCTCCCGAAATGGCCCGCCGGATGCGGTCAAGATCAAGCGCGCTACCTCGCTTCTTTTCCCTGCCCGCAGGCATTGATGAGCCCCGTTGTGTTCGCTATCGACGGGAATCAATTCAGTACCTGATTTTCTGGCGGCATCGATCACCAATTGGCCACTGGCCACCAGAACCTCCTTGTTTGCAAGCCCGACCCGCTTACCGCTACGGATAGCCTCGAACGTCGCTTCCAGGCCCACCACGCCGACGATGGCCGACATAACGAAGTCGACTTTCGAGTCAATCGCTGCTTCGACCCGCGCCCGCGCGCCCCAAAGCAAATCCGGCCACTCTGCCCGCGCCAACTTGCTTTGAGACAGCCGTTTTATTAGACTCTCGCGGCCTTGTTCGGTTGCGGTTACGGCCACTTGTGGGCGGAATTTCAATATTTGCTGCGCGAGCAGATCGGTATTGTTCCCGGCTACCAAGGCGTGCACGCGATATTGATCCGGATGGCGGCCAACCACGTCCAATGTGCTGACACCGATGGACCCGGTTGAACCGAGTATGGTGAGTATCTTCAACTGACTTATTATAACGTCAAGAGACGAAACCTTAACCCAGTTCGTTTCGACTTTTTGGGAACCCTTTTCCTCGTTGACTGTGACCCTTGCGGGCGCCGGGGAGGATTGCTTCAGGGGTCTTTTTTATGAGGTTAGTCTCGCTTTGGTGGGAGTTGCCTCCCCGGCTTACTTCCAATAATAGGATATTGAGCTCAGGAACGCAACTGTTTTTTGTATTTTTTATTTGGCCCGGACCTGAACCCCGGCCCAACGTTCCACCACCTGGATAGTGGAGCACATGTCTGAATCCCCGTAACCCTCTGCAATTGCAGCACGAAACATCTGTTCTGTGGCGCCAGTGGTCGGGAGTGGCAAGCCTAGCTCCTCGGCTGAATCAAGGGCTAAACCGATGTCTTTGTGCATCCATTTTGTGGAAAAATTGGTCGTGAAATCGCGTTTGAACACGAATGGAGCCTTGTAAGCGATGACTCCGGACTTGGCCGCGCTGTTATTTATGATTTCCAGCATCAGGGCGGGATCGACACCGGCTTTGGTACTGAGGGTGAAGCCCTCATTGAAAGCCTCCAAGATATTGGCAAGAATGAGGTTCTGCGTCAGTTTCGCTTGCAGCCCCATACCCGGACCGCCGCAAAAATAGAATTGCTTGCCCATCACCTCGAAGAATGGCTTCGTTTTTTCGAACACCTTTTGGTCTCCCCCGACCATAAAAGTCAAAGTGCCGCCTGTTGCGCCCGGCGTGGAACCGGTGCACGGAGCATCCAAGTACTTGATTCCCTTCGCTGCGAGCTTCTGGCCGATGGCGCGGCTGGCAGACGGGGAGATAGTGCTGCAATCGGCGACGACGGTACCTGCTCTCGCGCCTGAGATTACGCCGTTGGCACCGACCAAGACTTCCTCGGCCATGGCGGTGTCGCCCACGCAGACGAAGATGCATTCCGCCTTCTCGCCCACCTGTTTGGGAGAATCGCAGGCTGTGGCTTTCTCCTCCTGGGCGAGCTGTGTGGCCTTGCTCGCGGTGTGCGACCATACCGCAACCTCGTGCCCGGCGCGGGCGAGATTGCGCGCCATGGGGTAGCCCATCAGTCCAAGACCTATAAATCCGAGTTTTGCCATAAGAAAGAATGGTAGCAGTTGACCTAATATCGGTCCAGAGCCCCGAGCAGGTTTCGCTGGCCCGCGAGACGCTCTTCACGTTCTTTGGCAAAGCGTTGAATCCCGGCGAAAATGGAGTCCGGATCTAGATGCGCCTCGGCGATCACGTCCGGTTCCAGGCCGCTGGTGAGCCACTGATTATCCCAATCCGATGTTAGAGAATACCGGTCGGTGAGTGGTCCGAGATCGCGGATGGGCCACACACGGCGCGTGCCGGTGCTGACCACCATGAGATCGTAATATGCCTCGGGCGGCAGCACGGACCGGCGATAAGCTTCGGGTTGGCGATCGAACAGCTCTTCGCTGATCGCGGAGATAACCTTCACGTTGATACCGGCTTCTTCGAGACGCGGCAGTTGCTTCACCAGATTCACCGTTGAGCTGGATCCCTGGACGAGCACATAGCCGTGCCTGGGCTTGCCCGGAGTAAAGTCGCGGAGGACGTAAAGGCCCTTGGCTGCCGCCCGGAGATCGGTGTCGGCAAACTTGCTTCGGTCGGCCACCGGAAAATCAGGGCGTGCAACTTCGATGGTGATGATTCCGACTTTGGGATCGCGCGCGGCGATCTCAGCCGCGGCAAAATATCCGGGGGCGACGTCGTTGTAATCCCAGAAGTTCAGATGGACGGTGTGTCCGCGGGGGAACAGCTTCCAGACCTGGGGCGCAAAGATGCCGAAGTGGGTGCGGCCATCGGCGGCAGTCTCGGGACCAGAATGGGCAACCAGAATATGCAGCACGCCCATTCGAAACCGGCTGTCCTGGCTCTGCTGGCTCCATACTCGTGCCGGCGTATACATGAGCGGGGTGAAGGCGCCGTACGTACCGCTCAGCGCCCAGACTCCGGCAAATTTCTGGGGATCGACGCTGGCGCTTTGGCTCACCAAGCCAATCGCCGTCGAAACATTCCCCGCTTCCTGGATCGCGGCCTTCAATCGCGTACCGAGTGGGTTGGTCTCCGGATCGTAATGCCCCCAGAGACTCCCGTGCTCCACATTGATCGACTCGGAGAGATCCGCGGATAGCGTCAGAAAACGATTGTCCGTGACGTAGTTCATCCACTTGATAATTTCCGAGATCGCGCGGCGGGTGCCGGCCATCTCTCCCGGCTTGCGGAAAAGCGTGATCGAAACTTGCTTTTCTCCGCCGGAAAGACGATTCACGGCGGTCACGTTCTGCGGCTCCGCCGGAAGATTGGCGACCAGCAAGCGATCATCCAGGAAGGGATCAGTTTTCACGTCGAAGTGAAGCGGCATTTCATCCTTGACTGTGTCGCCTATCGAAACCAGACGGTCCGCGAGCCAATCGCCCAGCCCATTGCGATCGAGCAGCGACATTACGACGTCGATGTTGGTCTTGAACTGGATCAGCCGCTCCCGTGGATCGGTCACGGCGCCATCGCGAATTCCCACGAATTCCACTCCGTAGTGCTGCTCGAAGGTTTTGGCCAGCGCCACGAAGTAAGGCGCATTCATTTTCATGGAATAGGGGTGGCTCTGATAGCTGACGATTTGGTCGCCGTGGCCGGGAATCTTGCCGTCTACGACGCGGGGCCAATATCCTTTGGTCGTTTTGCCGATCAGGATCATGGGCCGGCGATCGCTCGGGTCCCAATCCTCCATAGTCTTGAACGCGGATACGATTTGACCGTAGTCGTTGCCGTTGTCGAGCGTAAGAACATTCCAGCCATAGGAAGTCCATTGGTCGACCAGCCGGTAGGCTTCATATTTCCTGGAGACCACACCTCCGAGCAGAATGTCGTCGATCCCGGCGTTATTGTCCGAAAGCAGGATGCGAAGTCGCTTGCCCACCTGCAGCGCCACCGCTTGGGTCTTGAGCTCCTGCGCGTGCCCTTCGGTCATGGCAAATTCGCCTTCGAGAGCAATGATCTTAGGCGACGAGTTGGGTGCGCCGATGAAGTCCCAGAATGCGGCTTTCCCAGCCGCCGTGGCGATCCCGATGCCGGAAGGACCGCCGTTGACGTCATTGGTAACGTCAGTGCTTTCGGCATGGCCGGCCAGCGCCTTAATCCCGCGCATTTTGGCCTGGGCGAAGAGCGCATGATCGGTTAGTCCGGCGTTTTTCAGAATGTCCTTGAGAGCGCCGGCACCGCGCCGAAATCCGAGCGCATCGATGGGCAGAATCGCGACCTTGGGATCGACGTAATAACGCCTATCGCCGGTAGCCTTGTATTTCCGCTCGAGCGCTTGGCCCATGATCATCCACAGCGCGTACCCAGTGGGGACATTGTGTCCGCCGGCGAGCAGGAACTTGTCGCCAAAAGGATGTTTGGGACGACGATAATCGTAACGCATGCCGCCTAGCTCCGGCCCGGCCAGATGGGCGGTCACATTGTACGGCGTGTACGCCAACGGCCCTCCGAAATGGCCGGTCTGCGCGTAGTTGCCGAGCAGCACCAGTGTCATGCAGGTCATGTAGCCGATGTCTTCCAGTCCTTCACGGTCTTGCAACGGCAATTGTCCCGTGCTGGCCGGCAACGCCTGTGTGGTTAAACCCAAGATCTAATTCCTCCCGTCACGGCACAGTATACAACTCGAAGCAGCTTGGAAGCTGTGTCAGTTAGGAATGCTGTGTTGGCTTTGGGAGGACGCCGGCCCGTTATACTGCTGAATCTTGAGCTACCGGAGTTGCACCAGCCCGCGCGAGGAGCTTGAGCACCAGTAAGTCTGAAGGATGGAAGCTGGCTACGGCTATGTGAGTCAAATCCTCATCGCTTTGTGCGATGTGACTGCGAATCAGGACGCGCAGTTGATCCACCGTAACACCTAATTCGGCAGCAGCTTCGTGTTCGGAGTATTGAGTCTTGCCAGGTTTGACGGTGGGCGCTGCTTGATTCATGATCCTAATGGCATTCTAAGTGGGAAATACCGTCGACCCAATCAGGCGGAGTGCTTAGATGAAACCTCGGGTACACCTGACGGACTTAAGTACTACGGCGGATGCAGGTTCTTTAATCACGAAACGGCGGCGCTACACTCGAAGTAGGTGCTGATTCATGTCTGATAAGAACTCATCCGTACTTCGTCCGCCCACACAAGTCTTAACCCGGGGCTTCGACCCCACTCTTTCGGTCGGTTCGGCGAGGCCGGCCGTCTTTCGCAGCTCTACGTACGTTTTTACGAGTCCGGAAGCCGCCGAACGCGCTTTCGACTTGATGGCCGGACGCGCGCAGCCGCTGCCGGACGAAAAACACGAACTGGTTTATTCCCGCTTCAACCATCCCAACGCAGAGATTCTCGAGGATCAGATCGTCCCGCTCGAGCCGGGAGCGCACGGTGCGCTGGTATTTAACTCCGGCATGGCCGCGATTATGACGGCGTTGATGACCTTTGCCCACCCGGGCGATAGCATCGTCTACACAGTTCCGATTTATGGCGGCACGCAGCACTTGATCCAAGATTTCCTGGAGCCGCTGGGAATTACGGGTATTGCGGTCCGAGCGGGCCGCACGCAAGAGATCGACGACGCTATCCGTGGGGCGAAAAATCTCGCGATCGTGTTGATCGAGACTCCCGCCAATCCGACTATTTTGATGACCGGCATCAAGCAAGCGGCGGGCACCGCTTCCGGGCTGCATCCCAGGCCGGTGGTGATGGTGGACAACACGCTGCTTGGCCCCGCCTTCCAGCATCCGCTGATGCACGGCGCGGATCTGTGCTTATATTCGGCAACCAAGTATCTTTCTGGATTCAGCGATATGATCGGAGGCGTGGCGATTGCGAGCGATCCTAAACTGATTCGCCAGATGCGCGGTAAGCGCAGCCTGTTCGGCAACATCCTGCAACCGGACGAGTGCTGGATGCTGGACGGCCGTCTGCCTACGGTGAACTTGCGCATGAACCGTTCGAGTAAGAATGCCGAGCGCATCGCTACTCAGTTGGCGGGAAATCCCAAGGTGGCCCGCGTTCACTATCCGACGCTGTTTACCGATCCAGACCAGATTCGCATCGCGCAGGAGCAATGCGATTTCCCGGGCGGCATGTTCTCGCTGGATCTCAAGGGCGGCAAAAAGGCCGCGTTCGAGTTCCTTCGCAACCTGCGGATCGCACGAAACGCGGTCTCGCTCGGCGGCGTGGAGACGTTGGTGTGCCATCCGAAGACCACGACACACTCGGGTTTCACCGAAGAGGAATCCGCCGAAGCGGGGGTTACCGACGGCCTGGTACGGATCTCGATCGGCATCGAAGACTGGCGCGATCTGCTGGCTGACTTTGAGCAGGCCCTCGATCTTATTTGATCTGGAACTTGAGCACGGCCTTGCCCAAGTGAATTTCGTCTCCTGGGAGAAGCTTAGTACCGCGCGTGTCGCGATGGACTTCTTGGCCCATGCCATCGCGAACGATCCAGAGCCCGCAATTATTTTCTGACTTGTCGCCACGCGTATACCAGCGATCATTAAACAGCCGGTATTCGCCCGTTTTCTTGTCATGCAGAATATGCGCGTGTTCGCGCGACACGGTGCGGTTGATGGGATTATCCTCTGCGAACGCCAGATCGTTGCGTCTGGAAAGACCCGCGGATTTATAGACGTCGACCAGGCGGCCGATGTTGGTTCTGCTCTTTTGCAATTGGATTTCGGTTTTGTTCGGGGTCCCGGTGATCACCATTAATCTCGCCGTCCGGCGCGCACGGGATGCTTCCGAAGCCGGTGGTTGAATCTCCTCGGCGAGGGTCTCAATGCGGAGCCAGTTATCATGGTTACCAGATTCATCGGTGTCACCAGATTCATCGGTGCCGCCTGATTCATCGCTGGCGATGCGAACCTCGACGCGAAGGTCATCGGGAAACCGGCACGAATCTCGTGCCATGCTCCGGCGCACTTCCTCCTCGAAGAATCGGCGGAAGAAGTCGCGCTCGAACACGGCGGCATCGGGCGCGGAGGTGCAAATGACAATGCGCACGATATTGTAGGGGAAGAGCGCCTTCCCGCCGGCGCGCTGGATCTTTTTCTTCACCTCATCCAGCACCGCGATGCGGATCTCGGCCACCTCCGGCGAGTCGCCAATAGCCTGCGACATCGCTCCGAATGGCGCTTCGAATACCGTGCGCCCGAGCCGCTCAATCAGCTCCGAGATTCTCATTGCTTCGCACCAACCAGGCCCAATTCCGCTGCGGCGTCCACAATCTGGCGTGCCACCGGGGCGGCTGTTGTCGCGCCATAGCCGCCGTGTTCCACTACCACGGCGAACGCGATGCTTTTCGAACGGTCGCCATCATAAGGCGCGAAGCCGGCGAACCAGGAATGCGGCATGCCTTCGTCGAGCTGGGCGGTGCCGGTCTTGCCCGCAACACTCACCGCTTCGCCCTTCATGGCACGGCGCCCGGTTCCTTCCACCACTACTAAACGCATGGCGTGTTGCAGGAACGCGGCCAGCTGAGGCGTGAGGATGGGACGCGGGGCATCGGTGCGCGAGTTGCTGCCGTCGATCTCCCAGCGGCCTTCCGGCATTGCACCTGAGTTGGCAATAGTGGCCACCACTCGCGCCATCTTGAACGGCGTCACAAGTACGGGGCCCTGACCGTAGGACGCAAAGGGCATAGTGGCTTGAAGATCGGCGATCTCGCCGGCCGGTATATCCAGCAGCTTGGCGGTGTCGCTCAACGCTTTCGCGCCCACCGAAAATACGCCGAGCTGCGCGAAATAGGCATTGCACGAGACCGTGATGGCCCGCTCCATGCTCAACGTTCCGTGCGCCGAATCGCCGACGTCGTCGCGAATGGGCTTGCGCCAACCCGGAATCACAGTGCCGGCGCGGCCATCGGGCAGCCGCTGGCAACGGAACTGCTTTTGCTCGAGATTCGGATCGATCCGCAGTGCGGCCATCGCGGTCACCAGCTTGAACGTCGACCCGGGAGGATAGAGCGCGTAACGCGCGCGATCGAATAATTGGTCGTTCGTTGCCTGCGAGGCACCGGCGTAACTGGGCGCGGTGGTGGGTAACGCGGGCTCGCTGACCATTGCCAGAACGTCGCCGCTGGAGGGGTCCATCACCACCGCCGCGCCATTCTGTTTGTGAGCCTTGGCGAGCTGCGCTTCCAGGGCTTTCGCCACCCGCGCCTGAAGACGAATGTCGATGGAGGTGGTGACGGTGCGGTCGCGAGCCATCAACTTGGCGATTTCCGGATTCCCGGGCTGATGCCGGTAGCGGATCAGCGGCGCCAGTTCGCCATAGTCCGCGAAACCTTGCAGCTTGACATTGGAGTCATGCTCGATCAGCGATGCGTTGGTTGCATGGAAATTTTCCCCGGTTCGTAGATCACCCAGAAGATGCGCCGTCAGCGAGCCAAAAGGATAGTGGCGGTTGTCGAGCCGCGAGCAATTGGCGTCGATCGATACCCCGAGCTTTTCGTAGTCGGCCTGGCGGCGTTCCAACTCGCTCCAATTGCTGGTAGCGAGCAGAACACCATTGCGGTCGTAGATATTTCCGCGTGGAATTTCGCGCGCCAGTGAATTGAGTCTTGGATTGCGCTGCGCGCGCTTTACGCCGTCGTCTTCGAAGACCTTGGTTTCGCGCGCCAGAAAATCGCGATCATGCGCGATCTGGTAGTAGCCCGCCATAAACAGCAGTGCCAGCGCGCATCCAGCCAACGCTCTTTCGAGCGATCGAACAGGACGGCGAAATGGTTCATCCGCGACAGGATCCTTGGAATGATTGGAGATCGCCAGCAGAATTCCGAAGATTAGAAAATTCGCGAGCATCGCCGTATTACCCGAGCTCAAAAAAGGGGACACTACGCCTGAGAGTGGGATGGCGCCCAACACGCCGCCCGAAATTAGCAACATCTCAAATGCGATCAGACCCCCGAGGCCAAGCGCCAGGAACACGCCGTACTCGTTGGGCGCGTTTAGACCGATCCGCATCGACCGATGAACCAAAAAGCCAAGAAGTAGCAGGACAGCGGCCACGCCGCAGAATCCCCATTCCTCGCCGATGGCGGGTAGCACGAGATCGGTATTGCCAGCGGGGATCATCGCGGGATCGCCCCAGCCCGGGCCAGATCCCCACACACCGCCGGTTGAAAAAGCCCACAGCGAATGGGCCAGTTGATTGCCGCCATGCACATCGTTGTCCCAAGGCGAGAGCCACATGTTGATGCGATCGACGACCGTGGGCGGCTTGCCGATCCTGTATCCAGTCGTGACGCCGGCTACTAATAAGAGGATGCCGAGCAGCGCCAATCCGGCGCGCCCGCGCGCGATCCAAAACATCACCAGGAAAAGGAATCCTGTTACCAGCGCCGGCCCCAGATCTTTCAAAACGAAAAACATCGCCAGCGCCAACGCAACTGCCAGCATCACCGGAAGCACGTGCGAAAGGCGCGGAAGATTGATCCAACGCAGCGGACGCGGGACCAGGCGCTTCTCGCGCAGATCGCGCAGCCGCTCCCAATTCCGCGCGAAGTAGCCCGCCAGGAAAAAAACGAGCAGGATCTTGATCGCTTCCACGGGCTGGAACGGCCCGAGATTTACTTTCGCGTCATTTCCGCCCGGTCCCGTTCCGAATCGCAGCAACGCCAGGAACAGAAGGAAAGCCGCGAACAGCGGTACATAGCACCATTGCGCGAAGCGCTGATAATTCAGCCATCGCAAAGATGGCAGCAGAAGTACGATGCATCCCAGGCCCACTCCCCAGGCGAATTTGCTGAACTCCAGGGTGTCGCGCAGTGGATCGCGCAGGCTGATTGCAAGGATCAATCCCATTCCGCTCAGCAGATGTATGGCGGGCAGAAGCGCGAAGTCGCCACGAAAGCCGCTCCACCTCCAGACCAGGAAGACAACGTAGAATCCAGCGAGGTACACGGCGATCCAAATCGCAAACTGGATCTGGAATTCCCGCGGACTGCGAACCACGAAGGCCGGCTTGAGCTTAGCCAGCGGCAGCAGCGGTTTCCTCACGTTGTCGCTTACGCGCAATCGCGCCAGTACGCCGACGTTCGGAACCGGTTGACGCGCTCTTAGAAACTCGAACGTTCTTTGGGCGACGGAGGCCCGCTCAGCGACGTCGGAAAACACCAACAGAAACGGAAGCAGATCGTCCGGCTGGGTAACCTGATTCAGATCGAGCAGTTCACCGCGATCGAGGCTGCTCGCGAGCTCCTGGAACCTCGCGGTCTTGGCGGAGTACACCAGCACCAGGCCGGCCAAAATCAAGAGGGACGCTGCTGCCAGCCACACAAATTCGCGCCAACCGATGCGGGACGCTGGCGCCCCGGCCGTGCCAGGCAGCGCCAGAACTTTCGATTCCCAACTCTTGGTTACTGCCACCGGCTAAGCCTCCACTTGGGCTTGCGCTGCTTTTTCGTCTTGGCCACCTTGACAGGCGGCTTCTGCAGGACTTCGTCGAGTTGCTGGCGCGTGAGATCGTCGTCGTCCACCTGATGGAGCGCGACATTCACGTTCGAAAAACCGAGGATGGGCTCGTACAGTTCCCGCGCCCTAGCGAAATCCCGCTGCGCGAGCCGGAGATAGCGCTCTTCCATCGAACGGGAAGTGGCGCGATACTTCTGGGCTTGGGCCAGCTCGGCATTGGCGCGGAAGCGATATCCATCAGCCTCCTGCTCGGCCTCGCGCGGACCAGGCTGAAATCCCAGCCGCTGTGCTTCATGTAACTCGGCCATCGCTTTGCCGACGTTCTTCACGTAGTAAACATAAATCCGGGCCAAGCCCAAATGCGGATCCGGTGAGCGCGGAATCAAAGTAGAGGCTTCCACGAATTTCGCTTGTGCTGCATCAACGAACGTTTGCCGCTGGCCGGTTTGGTTGGAATTCGCGCGTATCAGATTCACATAGCCATTCGCGAGCGCGAGCTTACCCTCGGCGATGTGGTCGCTGTGGTCAATTTCGAGGGCATGCCGTAGACTCACGACAGCCTTCTGCCAATCGAAATTCTCGATGGCCGGATCGGAGTTGTTCCGATACCGGTCGATGATGTCGTCGGCCGCCTGCAATAAGCTCGCCCGTAGCGTGGGTGCTAGCTTACCGGCCGGCGAGAATTCTCCCAGGAACGCGTTCTGCCTCTGCAACCGGCGGAACAAATCCCAATCCGCGTTTATACCCGCGGTGCTGGCTCGCACGTAATCGACCTTGCCGCGAAACGGCGTGCTCTCGCGCCAGAAGCGATAGTAATACCCCGCGGGAACGCAGACCACCAAGCCGGCCAGCAATCCCCAGCACAGAGCCACTAAAATGCTCAGCAGCGATGCGAGCTGCTGGGCGCGCGGCGCCTTCAACTTCATGACACTCTGGCGGACGGTTTCGGCCATGACCGACACCCGCTCGGGTATGCTGTGCGGCCGCGGCTTCTCCACCGTGGGATTCGTGTTCCAGGCCGTGCGGCGCTCGGTCTCGGCGATGGTCGGGCGGTTCAATAGAAACGATCTCAGATCGGTTTCGAAAGACGCCGCGGAAACGTAGCGTTGGTGCAGATCGCCGGCGAGGGCCTTATTGAGAATGGCGATGAGTGGGGCGGGGCATCCATTGGGCAGAGCGCGCGGAGGACGCCTCGATTGAATCAGCTCTTCGAGTTTGCGCGTATCTTGCGCCTGGTAAGGCGGCGATCCGGCCACCATTTCGTACAACGTCACTCCTACCGCCCACAGGTCCGCGTGGCGATCTACCTGACCGCGGCTCAAGCGCTCCGGAGAACAGTAGCCGGGGCTGCCTAAGTTAAGATGTGTCCGGCTATGAGTAAAGGTCAGCACCTTCGCAATGCCGAAATCCAGAAGGCGGACTTCGTCATCATTGCCGATCTGAATGTTCGAAGGTTTGATGTCGCCGTGAACCACGGCTCTGCGCTCTCCATCGATTTCAGCTTGGAATGAATGGAGCTGATCGAGCTGGCTGAGGATCTCTTGCGCCAACTTGGCCGCCCGCGCCGGCTCGATGCGTTTTTCCTGTTTGAGGAGCTCCGCCACCGTCCGTCCTTCGATGTACTGCATGGCGACGAAGAAATATCCATCCAGCTCGCCGTACTCGTAGATTTCTATTACGCGCGAATCGGCATCGTGCAGTTGCTTCTGAATCGCCGCGCCTCGCCGCTCGGCTTCCAGGATTAACTGCGTCAACGGATCGGGAGATTCCTCAACAATTTTTAATACAGCGTGCCGGTTAGCGTTGTTGTCAAACGCCAGATAGACATCGGTCATGCCGCGGGCGAGCTTGCGTATGACCTCGTAATTTCCAAAGTGCTTGGTGCGGAGCACAAATATACCAATAAGCAGTGGACGTGCGGACAGACGCGGGGTTACGGTCCCTTCCAGACTAACGCCAGGACCACCCCAATGACAAACCCATATACCAGAAAAGCCACGCGGCAGGTGAGCAACCTTAGGACGCGCGATTGTGGTGGCCGCTCGGTTCCGGGCATCGAACCGGGGCGCGCTCTGGTGATGGAGTGGCGCGCGCGGGCGTCGGCCATCTGGGGCGACACGTTCCCCAGGAATTCGCTCCCGGCCACGAAGACCGCCGTGATATTGTCCTTTCCGCCCGCGAGGTTAGCGGCATCCACCAGATCGCGCGCCACTTTGTGAGGGTCACCGTCATAGCGCTCGATAATCTTGCACATTTCGGCGGACGTGATCAGATCGCTCAGGCCATCGCTGCATAACAGAACCGCGGCGTCGGGCTTAAATAAAAACTCCTTCATCTCGACGAACTCGGCGTCGTCAGGGTCTCGCCGCCGGGATCCGACATCCCGGAATACTTCGTGACGCCGGGGATGCTGCATGGCTTCCTCTTCAGTCAACTCGCCGCGATCCTCGCGCTCACCGACCGGGGAATGATCCGAGGTTAGCTTACGTAGCGCGCCATTCCACATCAGGTACAGCCTGGAATCGCCCACGTGACCGACGATCACTTTGTCGTCTTCCATCACGGCCAGGGTCAGTACGCAGGCCATGCCACGCCACGCTTCGTTCTCCGCGGCGAGGTCGCAGATCCGATTGTTGGCGGTGGCGATCGCATTGCGAATCCTGTCACGAATGTCGCCGTCGCGCGCTGCCAATTGGGTTGGAATCACTTCCAGGGCAGTGTCGGCGGCCTTCTCGCCCGCGGCGTGCCCTCCCAACCCGTCCACGACCAGGAAGACGCCGTGCTCGTCGTCCACATAGTCACGATCCTGATTTTCGATTCGAAGGCGCCCCGGGTCGGTGGCTGCGCCGGCTCTCCACTTCTCGGCAACACCCATGGTCACCTTTTGCCGCGCACGCTCTGCGCCACCAGGAAGCATACCGTGAACACCAGGAAAAGCAGCACGAACGGGATGTGCGCCAGATATGGGATCTTCATGGGTTAATCAATCATGGCTTGGCTTCGAAGCTCAGGGTGATAACCTCGGCAACGCTGATTTTCGACCGGCCGGGCAAGGTTTCCTCCACTCCGCGCGCCAAGCGTTTTCCGTTCAGCCAGGTACCGTTCATGCTCTTGTCGACGATCCAAAATCGCCCTTGCGCCGGATCGCGGCGCACGCGCAGATGCTCGCGCGAGACTTCGTCGTTGCTATACAAAGCCACGTTCACGGGCACGTCGTCTCCACCGCGGCCGATGCTGATTTCGTCCTGCGTCATCAGGTAGAGCTGCGGTCCGGAATCGTCCTCGTAGCGGATCTCGGCGTACACGTTGTCGCCGGGCTGACGCGCCTCAGTTCGCGTAGCCGCGGTCTTGCCCGTGCTCGCGGTCTTGCCGGTAATGGTTCCAACGCTGGGCTCGCGGTCGAGCAAGGTAGTCTTGGCACCGTGGTAGCCCGGTTGGGGAATCTCATTCAGTTCGGAATGGATCTCGACGTCTCCCACCGGCACCACGTCTTCGGAATCCGGAAAGAATTCGAAAGCCCAATCCTTGCCTGCGATTTTGTACGGCTTGCGCTGCTTTCCGCCTCGGATGACGCCGAGCCCGAGCGGCTTGGCGTTCCATTGCTCGAGTCGGGAGGCGAGCGCGCGCTTGGCATCCTCGCGGATCAGATCGAAGACTCCGGTCAGCCGGGCGTAATCCTCGGGATGCAAGTACAGGCTAAAAATGCAGGGAACCAGGACGCTGTAACCCATCTCGAACTGGCCCAGCTCCATGTTGCGAACGAGCTGCTCGATGATCACACGGCCGCTTATTTTCCCTTGAATTTCCCCCGTTGCCTTCGGCACCCTGTCCACACCTCCACCCAAGCTTTCGACGCGGCGGGGCCATTAGAGGGTTTCCTGGATAACAGCCCTGCTCGACATCCTATCACTCGGCGTGCGGTATGAATAAATATCAATGCTTATCTTTCAGGTCATCGGTGGCATGTCGCTGGCAGCCTGGATTTATCTGATTTTCGGACGCGGCGGCTTCTGGCGGATGCGGGTGTCGCCGGCGCCCAAGTTGACCGGTCCGCCGAAGCCGGTTGCGGTGGTGATTCCAGCCCGCAATGAAGAGGCTGTTGTGGGCCAGGCGATAGGGTCGTTGATGCAACAGGATTATCCAGGACCGTTGCGCGTGTTCCTGGTGGACGACCACAGCAGCGATCGAACAATCGCCGCAGCGGGCACGCACGAGGGCCTGACAATCGTTAGAGCTCGCCCCCTGCCCGACGGCTGGACCGGAAAACTCTGGGCCATCTCGGAAGGTCTTGAACGGGCGGCGTCGATGCAACCCGACTACGTTCTGCTTACCGACGCCGACATCGTCCACGCGCCTGACAACGTCGCTGACCTGGTCGCGCGGGCCGAATCGGGCAACCTCGATCTCGTGTCTTACATGGTCAAGCTGCGATCGAGGACGCTGGCGGAGCGCGCACTGATCCCGGCCTTTGTGTTTTTCTTCTTCAAGCTTTACCCGCCGGAATGGATCGCCGGTCGAGATCGCAAAACTGCCGGAGCGGCGGGAGGCTGTATGCTGCTGCGTCGATCGGCGCTAGAGCGCATCGGAGGTATCGCGGCTATCAAAGGCGAGCTGATCGATGATTGCGCGCTGGCCCGGGCGGTCAAGAAAACCGGCGGCGCCATCTGGCTGGGCCTGACGCGCGAGACTTGCAGCATCCGGGACTATGCGACCTTTGAAGAGATCCGCAGTATGATCGCTCGCACGGCTTTCACACAGCTCGGTTATTCGCCGATGCTTCTGATTGGAACAATCATCGCGATGGCGATCATGTATCTGGCTCCGCCGCTACTGCTCCTGACGGGCGATCCGATCGCGGCCGGTTGCGGCGCTGCCGCCTGGTTGCTGATGAGTATGTCCTACGTGCCAACCCTGCGGTTCTACGATCGCTCCATCGCCTGGGCTCCGTTGCTTCCAAGGGTCGCGTTGTTCTATATGGTGGCTACGGTGGATTCTGCCCTGCGCTATTGGACCGGTCGCGGGGGCGAGTGGAAGGGGCGGGTTCAGGCGTCGCGCTAGCGCTCCAGCTTGTAAATGGCCAAGCCGCTTAGAAGCTTTGGATAGAAGTCGGTTGATTTTTGCGGCATCACGCCACCGGAGAACGCGACATCGGCAACTTGTTGGATAGTGGTTGGCTCCAGCAGGAATGCGATCTCCGCTCCGCCTTCGCGAACTTTGCTGTACGCTGCATCCAGGCCGCGAACGTATTCGATATGCTTTTCCTCGCGTACGGCTTCTTCGCTGATGCCGAGCATCCCACCGAGCAGCTCCTGGTGCAAAACTTTCACGTCCAGTTCACCGGGCTTCCGGTCGCGCTCATAGAGGCGCATTTCTCCCGACCGCGTCACGATCCCGATCCGGATCTTGGCAGGCGCAACCGCCGCGAAGGCTTGCCGTAGTTCACTCAATGACTGAAGCCGTCGCCCGCCAACCTTTTGTAGAAACTCCGCTGGGTCGAAACCGGCCAGGTGTCTGAGCACGCGATGCGTGGCCAGGATCTCCAATCCCGGCGAGCGCATGTTGACGAACGCCATCGTCATCCGTTGGGCATCGTGCAACGCCGGATTTTCGTTTCGAAACGCCAGCGCGGTCTCATAGCGATGATGCCCGTCGGCGATCAGCAGCTTCTTGTCCGCCATCAGCTCCTGAATCCGGGCGCCGGCCGCCGCGTCCGAGATCTTCCACAAGCGATGAATCGCGTCGTACTCGTCGTTAACTGTCACGGCCGGCGCGGAAGCCGTCGCATCATCGAGGATCTTGTCGACGGCCAATCCGGGATCGTCGTACAGCATGAAGATCTGCTCGAAGTGTGCGTGCGTGTGGCGCAGCAGCTCCATTCGATCCTTCTTAGGACCAGACAAAGTTTGCTCGTGCCGGTAAACGACGCCGGCCGAGTAATCTTCCAGCGCACTAAGTGCGATGAAACTCTTCCTCTCCACCTTTTGTCCAGTGTCGGGAATGGTGAATTGCTGGTAGTAAGCGTACAGGCTCGGCGTCTTTTCCTGCTCGAGAATTCCGTTCGCCATCCAAGCGTCGAGACAAGCCGCCGCGCGAGTATAGACGTTGTCGCGATCGGTATCGGAAGCCCGTTTTTCACCGAGAACGATGCGGACCAAATTGTAAGGACTCAGCGAAAGATAGCGCGCCTGCATGGCCGCGGAAATCTTGTCATAGGGCTGAGTGACCAGGTTCTCCGCGGCGCCGGCCTTCGCGCTGTACCGATAAGGTTGGAAAGGAAAGATGCGCGCCAAGCGATCAGGATAACAGCAATCAGCTCACCGCCAGACGCTTCACGCCTTCGCGGATGGTGCGCTCGCCGATGGACGAAAAGCCGAAGATAAACTCGCCGTTGGGCGGTTTGGACAAATAATAACTGCTCGCGCTCATCAGCAAAACTTTTCCCGCCACTGCGCGCTCAACAATGCCGTCATCTTCGAAACGCACCAAAAGATGCATTCCCGCGGAATCGCCTCGCACTTTGGCGCTATTCCCGAAATGACGCGCCAGCGCTTCCACCAGAACCTCCCGCCGGCGCCCATACAATCGCCGCATGCGCCGGATGTGCCGCTCCAGATGGCCTTCATGGATGAAATCAGTGAGCGCGGCTTGATCGAGTAGCGAGGTGTGCCGGTCGGCCAACCATTTCGCGCGCTTCAGAGCGGTGACGAAACGGGGCGGCGCGATGACATAGCCGATTCGCAATCCAGGAAACATGACCTTCGAAAACGTGCCGATGTAGATTACCGGAACGCCGTGTGCTAAGCCTTGCAGCGAGGGAAGGGGAGCGCCGCTGTAACGATATTCGCTGTCGTAATCGTCCTCAATAATCGCGGCTCCCTGACCGCGTGCCCACTCGATCAATTCCAGCCGACGTGCCAGTGACATAGAGACGCCGGTCGGAAACTGGTGTGAAGGCGTCACATAAACCAGACGTGCTTTACGGCCGAGATCTCCGATCACGATTCCGTCGCTATCGATGCGGGCCGGGCGAAGCCGCGCCCCGTGGGCTTGGAAGATCCTACTGGCTCCCTGATAGCCTGGGTTTTCGAAGGCAACTTCGTCGCCAGGATCTATCAGCAGCCGAACGCACAAGTCCAGCCCCTGCTGCGATCCGTTCACGATCACCACTTGCTCCGGCGTGCAGCGAACCGCCCGTGAGCGCGCCACGTAGGCCGCGATTTCACGGCGTAGCGGTTGATAGCCAGCGGATTGTTCCGGGTAATCGAAAAGCTCCCGGTAATCGAACAATTCGTGCTTCGCGGCGCGCAGATGCCGCATCACCAGCTTGCGCCACAGGGCAAATGGAAAGCGCTCCAGGTCCGGTCTCCAGTGCGTGAAGCGGATGAATCCAGGGGGAGTTTCGGGATAGAGAAAATCATCACGAAGCCCGGCGCCGTAACGCGAAAGGCGGATCGCCGGCAGGTCGTCCTTAATCGTGGTGCGGGCGCGACTGGGCCGCAATGCGTCGTCCGGAAGTTCATGGCAGACGAATGTGCCCGAGCCGTGCGCGGCATCCAGGTACCCTTCTGCGATAAGCTGCTCATAGGATTCGGTGATGGTGCTGCGCGAAACAGCGAGTGTAGCGGCCAGTTCCCGCGTGGACGGAACGCGCTCGCCTCGGCGAAACCGGCCGGTCAGAATCCCGGTACGCCATTGTTCGTAGATCTGGCGATGAAGCGGTACCGGCGAGGCCCGCTGCAGGGTCATGGCTATGCGCATAAGTGGACTGCTCCAGTTTACTAGAAGTGGCTCTTTCAGGAGACCACTTTTCGAAGTATAGTGGAACGACGATGGAAACCTACACTCCCACCACCCGAACTCAGGTGCGGCGACTCCCCAAGCGCGGCACTTATGACAAAGAACGCGTGCACGCTATTCTCGACGAAGGCTATATTTGCCATGTGGGTTTCGTGACGGACGGCCAACCATTTGTCATTCCGACTGGGTATGCGCGCTTTGGCGATCAGCTATACATCCACGGATCGGCCGCAAGCCGTATGTTGCGATCGGCCGGCGAAGGTGTGGATGTTTGCGTCACGGTCACGCTGGTCGACGGTTTCGTGCTGGCGCGTTCGGTCTTCCATCATTCGATGAACTATCGCTCCGTGGTGGTGCTCGGCAAAGCCCGTCTGGTCACCGATCCAGAGGAGAAACGGGCGGCGCTCCGATGCTTCACCAATCACATCGTGGCGGGTAGGTGGGAAGAGGCCCGGCAGCCCACCGATCAAGAGTTGAAGGCCACCAGCGTTCTGGTGCTGCCGCTGGAGGAAGTTTCGGCCAAGGTCCGCTCTGGTCCTCCAGTGGACGATGAAGAGGACTACTCGATGCCCATTTGGGCCGGCGTGGTACCGATCCGGAGCCAGTTGGGCGAGGCATCGCCGGATGAGCGTCTGCTGCCGGGCGTCCCTACCGTTGACATCAGACGCGTTGTCTCAGAACATCGATCGTGAGTAGACGCCAGTGCGCGCCTCGGGTGCAGCCAGGTAGCACTCAGCGGCATAAGTGAATTCACCGGCGTTCAGATGGGTGGTGAAGTCCTGCGCGCGGGCCGTGACATCGGTGGCCCAATTCCGAACGTTCCCGGTAGCGGCGTCGATCTTCGCCGGGGTACCGAAGGAGCTGGGCCGCAACCCGGCATTGCCCATCACATACCGTTGCGTGACGACTGCGAATCCTTTGTTTGGGCAGCTCGCAGGCTGGTCAGCGGAACAATCTGAATCGTGAACCACGCGGATTTTGCTGATGATCAAAACTCCCTGGCCTTGATCGATATGCACGCCCAACCCTTCCGCCGCTCGCAAAACAATATTGCGGTTTTCCGTCTTGGAAAAATCGATGCCCTGCGCGTACATGCTCGCGACGTCCCGGCTGATCTCGTTGGCATGGTCGTTCTGGCTGGCACTGCTATTGACCAGGAGCACGCCGATCGACAGCGGCACCAGGAAAATGGCGCCCACGGCGTAGAGGCGGACGGTAGTGGCGCGGGCTTGTGGCGTGCGGGTTTCCATCGACTACTTATCAACCTTAGTCCATGGGAGTAAGAGTTGCTAGACGGCAATTCCGCCTATTTGCACGCAAATCGCCCCTAGTACTTCTGCGAACCTAGTTTCAGTGAGCGGCTCTTTTGTAGTGTAAAGGGAGTACGGGCTACCGCAGCGAGGCCCCCCAGCCTGCTTCTTTCCGCAATCGCGGCTTTAGAATCTTACCGCCTGGGTTGCGCGGCAGCGGGTCGGCGCGAATAATCACGAACTGCGGGATTTTGAAGTCGGCCAGACGGCCTCTTAGAAACTCGCAGATCTCACGCGGCTCCGCTTTGGCACGGGGCTTCAAAACCACAACGGCACCGACCTTTTCGCCCATCATCGTATCGGGGACGCCCATGACTGCGCACTCGAATACGGCGGGATGCGCGCATAGGGCGTTTTCGACCTCCACGCAGTAGACATTTTCACCGCCACGGTTGACCATGTCCTTTTTGCGGTCGACAATCTGCACGAAGCCGCCTTTATCGATGCGAGCGAGGTCGCCGGTATGCAGCCAGCCATTGACGAAGGTCTGCGCGGTCGCCTCGGGCTTGTTCCAGTAGCCCTTCACGACGTTTGGCCCGCGCACCAGCAGCTCGCCAACGCCGTCTGAGTCGGGCTCAAAAAGGTCCAGGTCGACGACCGGAGCGGCGAAGCCCACCGAATCGGGACGCAGGTGCGCGAACTCGTGCGGAAGGAAGGTCGCGACCGAGGAAGTCTCGGTCAATCCAAAGCCGTTGCCGACGCGAGCGCTGGGAAATGCCTGCATAATTCGCCCTACCAGATCGGGCGCGATGGGCGCACCGCCGTACATTGCCCAGCGAACGCCTTGCATGTTGATCTCAGCGAAGTTTGACTGGTTGATCGCGAGCCAGAAAATGGCTGGAACCGTGGTGACTGAGTTGATGCGCTCCTGATTGATGGCCCGCAGGAAAGCCTGCACCTCGAAGGCCGGCATAATGATGGTCGCGCCGCCGGATTCGCAGCTTGGAAGTAACTGGCTGTTGCATCCAGTGACGTGGAAGAGCGGGACCGATACGAGAGTACGCAGGCTGCCGTCATTGGGAAGCCCGGCGACGCGGCGGCAGGTTTCGATGTTGGAGAGAAAACCTTCATGCGTAGTCATCGCGCCCTTCGGAAAGCCAGTGGTTCCGCTGGTGTAGAAGATGGCGGCGACGTCGGGCTGCGCTAAACCCTCGGCGACGAACGGATCGCCGGACGGCAGGGGCTGGTCAGGTAGAAAGACGAATCGCGAGCCGGAATCGGTGATCACATACTCGACCTCGGGCTCGCTGAAGCGCGTATTCACGGGCACCGCGATGGCGCCCGCCATGAGCGATCCCCAGAACGCGACGCACCAGTCGATACTGTTGCCAAGGCGAATCGCCACCCGATCGCCACGCTGGACACCTTGTTTCTTCAGGCCCCCGGCAACACGGGCCGAGCGGTCCCACAGCTCGCCATAATTGATGCGCGCGCCACCGATTTCGACGATGGCTTCGTTGCCGGGCGTCCTGTCAACTGTGGCCCGGAGCATTTCAAGCAGGAAATTTGCGAGCCCGGAGTAGCGGGAAATATTGCCGTGGCCGCGAACGACATCGGACCGGTCGAAGGGATAAGTCATCCTTAGTACGCGCCTTGCTTCTCGAAGATCGCGCGCGGATTGTCGACCATCATGATCCGGATGTGCTCCTCGGTGACGCCGCGTTGTTTCAACGCTGGGATCACATCGTTGTGGATGTGCAAAAAGTTCCAGCGGGGAAGGACGGCCGGCAGGTCGCGCTCGGGCAGCCAATCGTTAAAGCATGCGGCATCGTGCGACAACACCAGCTTTCCGGCGTGGCCGCGCTCGCACAGACGCGCGACGGTGTTCACGCGATCCTCAAAGGGCAGAATGGTGTCGATGCCGAAACGGTCCATGCCCAAATAAGATCCGTTGGCGATCAGCTCTTCCAGGTAATCGATTTCGGTGGTGTCGCCCGAATGGCCAATGACGACGCGGGAAAGGTCCACGCCTTCTTCGCGGAAAATGCGCTGTTGCTCCAGGCCGCGTCTAGAACGCGCGTGAGTGTGGGTGGAAATCGGGACGCCGGTTTCGCGATGCGCCTGAGCGACGGCTCGGAGAACGCGTTCCACCCCCGGCGTGACACCCGGCGCATCGGTCGCGCATTTCAAAATGCCGGCTTTGACGTTGGTATCGGCGATCCCTCGCCGGATGTCGCGCACGAACATCTCGACCATCAGCTCCGGACCATCCAACACAGTGCCAGGCCCACGGAAGTGGAAATAGAACGGAATGTCGTTATAGGTGTAGATGCCGGTGGCGACGACAATGTTCACTTTAGTTCGCTGGGCGACGCGCTGGATGCGCGGGATGTAGCGGCCCAGGCCGATCACGGTGAGATCGACGACGGAATGAACGCCGTGCGAAGCAAGTTCGTCCAGGCGGGCTACGGCGTCATCAATACGGCGCTCTTCATCGCCCCAGGCCTCGGGATAATTCTGCATGATCTCGGTGGAGAGTATGAAGATGTGCTCGTGCATGAGCGTAACGCCGAGCTGCGCGGTATCGATTGGCCCGCGCGCGGTATTGAGCGCACTCATGCATAAACCATCTGGATCAAAGCCTGGATGTAACCGAACGCATACGCGAATGCCTGATAACCGTTGGTATCGCCTTCGATGCGGGGGACGTGGTCGGGCATCAGCATGCCGTCGTAGCCGACTTCTTTGTAAGTCTTGATGGTCTGAATGAAATCGACATCGCCATCGTCGGGGAAGGTTTCCTGAAAGTTCAGAAAACCGCCGCGGATGTTGCGGAAATGGACATTGAAGATTTTCTTACGCGAACCGAAGTAGCGGATGACATCGTGGATCTCGACTTTAGGATTCTGCAGCATCTCCGACACCGTGCCCTGGCAGAAATTAAGACCGTGATACGGGCTGGGATTTATGTCGATGAAGCGCTTGAGCCCGTCCACGCTACCGAGGACGCGATGCACGCCGCGGAAGCCGCGATCGCGCGGCATAGCGGGGTCGTGCGGATGCAAGGCGATTCTCACTTTGTATTCTTCAGCCACCGGAACGACGCGGCGCAGAAAGTAAGTGATGCGATCCCACATCATTTCTTCGCTAACTGCACCGGCTTCGGTAAGCGGTGGATCCTGTTTGGCCTGGTCGTAGACAAAAGTGCTGTAGCGCGCGCGGCCGCGGCCCGGACTGGTACCAGTGCGGACCACACCCAGAATCGTGAGGTTGTATTTCGCCTCCGGGATGCCCGCCTTCGCGCAATTGCGGATCATCTGACAGATGTCGTCGATCTCGCGGTCTCGCTCGGGACTCTTGCCCAGAATGATATTTGGGTTCTCAGCCTTGGTGATGTAGCTGGAGCTGAGAGGCAGTGGCACGGCGTCGAGCTTAATTCCGAATGATTCGACGCGCTCGCGCAGTTTAGTGAGACCCTCGACCGACCAGTTTTCATCAAATTTGGCCGAAGGCAGCCCGCTGCAGATGTGATTGACGCCGAAGGCCCCGATCACACGCAAAATTTCGTCTGAGTGGCCGTGCTGTGTTCCCACTTTCATGCGAGCAGCAGAGGAGTTGGGAGACGTTTGAGCACTAGCGGACCCGGCTGCAACGGTAGGCAATCCGGCAAGTTGTATGAAGGTTCTTCGATCCATAGCAATTCTCTTCGGCGTTTTAGCGCCGTCTATCATTCATATCGCTAAGCCACCATGGGATCCACGCGGAGCGCGCGCCGGGCTGGAATCCAGCAGGCCGCGAGTGCAACGACCGACAACAGTATGGCGACCGTTAGGTAGGTCAGAGGACCGGTTGCACTGACACTGATCAACAGGCTGGCCATCGCGCGGGTGAGCGCCCAGGCCGCGATCAGCCCAACAGCCAGGCCGGCGACCACCAGCAACAATCCCTGTCGTGCAACGAGTTTCAAGATGATTTGTTCGGGCGCGGGTACGGGAAGCGGCCGCAGCAGCCAGCCATTCAGAACATTAAATATCGCGGTGTTGACGCCAATGCCGAGCGCGAGCGTGAGAGCAAGAATCGCCGTTAGAGCCGCCGATTTGCCGAGCATGCGGAGTCCGTAGCGCAAGTCCTGAATCAATGCATCAAGCCCTGAGGTACTTGTTGAAAAAATCGACCGTGCGCTGCCAGGCCAGCTTGGCCGCCGCTTCATCGTAACGAGGCGTGGTGTCGTTATGGAAACCGTGATTCGCGCCTTCGTACATGTATTCGGTGTAGTTCACATTATTGGCCTTGAGAGCTTGCTCGTAGGCGGGCCAACCGCCATCGATGCGGGTGTCGAGTCCGGCGTAGTGAATCAGAAGCGCTGCTCTAATCTTGGCGGTGTCGGCGGCGGAGGGCTGCGCACCATAGAAAGGAACCGCGGCAGAGAGGTCCGAGCCCATCCGCACCGCGAGCGTGTTGGCGATGCCGCCACCGAAACAGAATCCGACCACGCCGATCTTGCCGGTGCAATCGGAACGCGCTTTGAGCCAACGGGCAGAGGCTATAAAGTCTTCGGTCATCTTGGGCTTGTCCACCTGTTGGAAAACCTGGGCGCCTTTTTCGTCGTCGCCTGGGTAGCCGCCGGCGCTGGTAAGACCGTCGGGCGCGAAGGCGATGAAATTGTCGGTTCCTAAACGACGCGCCACATCTTCTATGTAAGGATTCAGACCTCGATTCTCGTGGACCACCAGCACGCCAGGATACTTTCCACTCTTCGCGGGACGGACCAAATAGCCCTTAATGCTTCCGTTGCCCTGCGGCGACTCGACCGTAGCGTAATCGGCTTTGATGCGATGGTCATCTTTCGGGACTTGAGTCGCCCAGGCGTAATTGGGGCGGAGGGCCTCGAAGATTCCGGCTACCGTGAGGCCGCCGACCGCGAACTTTTTCGCGCCCTCCAGGAAGTCGCGGCGGGGGATGTCGCCGTGAACGTAAAGATCAAAGAGGTTCAGTAACTCTTGCGGAAAATCGCTCGCTTTTTTTCGGTCCACGTGAAGACGATCCTTTCCTCCGGCAAAGGATAACATAACCGATCTCTAGAAACGTCGAGGAGTTTGACGCATCCACTCGACAATGTGCCCGGCGACCTCTTCGCCAGCGTCTTCTTGAATGAAGTGGCCTGCGCCCGGAATCCACAACGGCGGTGCAACATTGCGAAATAGCGATCGCAAGAAAGGCTCGGCCGGCGAGGTGATAGCATCCTCTGCACCCCAGGCGAGCAACACCGGCAGGTCGAGCGTCTTCAAGCGCTCGACGGCGACGCGGTTTTCGAAAGCACCCGGATGGTCTCGGCGGATCGGAACCAGGCGAGGGAACACGAGCGCGGCGGTCTGATATTCCTTCGATGGAAACGGCGCTCCGTAGGCCGCCGCCTCGGCGTCGCTGAGCTGCCGCTTTTTGATCGTATTGCGCATGAGCCGCGGGACGTCGAGCGACTCTATACCTTGCGAAGAGCGCCGCCATTTTTCGAACGCCTCGCTGGGCGGCTCACCGATCGAGATGCCGGTGTTCATGGCCACCAATCGGGCAAATCGCTCAGGTTGCTCGGCAAGAATGCGAAGACCGAGTAAGCCGCCCCAGTCCTGGCAGACCATCGTGATCTTTTTCAGATCCAGAGCTTCGACAAACGCGCGAAGCCAACGTGTGTGGGATTTATAGCTGTATGCGTTAGTTGCCACCGGCTTGTCGCTGCGTCCGAAGCCGATCAGATCGGGTGCTATGACGCGGCCCACGCTAGCGACGGGCGGTATCATGTGCCTGTACAGATAGCTCCAGGTCGGCTCGCCGTGCAGCATCAGGATCGGATCGCCAGAGCCATGCTCGACATAAGCCATTCGTAAACCTTCCACCTCGACATACTTCGGTTCGTAGGGATAGCCGGGAAGTTTCGTGAAGCGATCATCGGGAGTTCGCAGCACAGATCCTTCAGGCCATGTGGTTTTGACGCCCGCGAAAAGCGCGACCTTGGCGACGTCTTGGGGATTCAGGCTGGGCGCGATTTCGGCGATCCACATTGAGAGCGCGAGCAGATCGGCATCGATCTCGTGCTCCGGCGGGCGCGGCTCAAAGCGATCCCAATGACCGTAGACCATTGCCATGGATGGACGGCCGCGACCGAGATCGGCCAATTCGAGAGCATACAGATGATCGTGTCCGGAGCGCCAGTAAACCCGGCCCGCGCGAATGCCGGCGGCCCGTTCGATGGCCTCGGCGACATCCGGACGGACGTCGAGCTCTTGCTCCCACAGCAGCGGATCGGGTCGCTGACCGGCGAGTTCTTCTTCGGAGGGCCTGATGAAATTCACAGCTTCGATCCGGCAGTGCGGGTGAGGAATGCGACCGTCGCATTCGCAAGATCCGGGCCGCGATCGTCTTGCAGGAAATGCCGGGCGCGATCGAAAGTGATGGGTCCTTCGGCGTGCGGGAGCAGCTCTTTCAGGCGGTTGCCGAATTCGATGGGGAATACCTCGTCACCGGGAGCCCAGAGCAGCAGCGACGGAATCTTGGCCAGCTCAGGCAAACGCCGCTGAATGGTTTGCATGTCGGCGAAACCGCGGTCGCCTTCGCGCATGGGAATGGTGCGCAGCCAAGTGAGGACCACATGATCGGAATCGGGCTCGTCGAACACATGATGGTAGGCGCGCGCTTCGTCGCCAGTCAGTCCGCGGACGGTGGTGGCAGTGGGCCCGTGCTGCGAGAGGACTTTATGGCGCTTCATAAAGAACTGACCGATGACTGGGGCGTGCCAGGTGGTCCAGGGCCGCGGCGACGAATGGAACTTGCTGATGAGATCGGTGAAGAGCCAGGTGTTCATCAGGACCGCCGCTGATAATTTCTCGACGCGCTGGAGCGCTGCGCCGATGCCTTGCGGGCCACCCCAATCCTGGCCCACGATGACGAACCCTCGCAGACCGAGTTGATCGATCAAGGAGACGAGATCCGCGATATGATGCGCGAGCGTCAATGCGGCGTCGACACGGGGATGATCGGAATAACCGGCGCCGATCCAATCAGGAGCGATGGCGCGAAAACCCGCCGACGTAAGAGGTGCGATGAAATCGCGATAGAGAAAGCCCCAGGTCGGGTTTCCGGATAACAAAAGCACAGGACGTCCAGCGTGATCGCCTTGGTCGATATAGGCCATGTTGCGGCCGTTAACGAGTAGTTGGTGTTGCGGCCAGGGAAATAATGGCTCAAGCCACGCTGGTTTAGGGCGAAGCATAAACTAGTGTATACTGCCTCCACATCGAGAGAGGAGCAAGCCCATGAAAACATCCATTCCGACGACTGTAACGATGGCTATCGCGGCGCTGATGATAGGCTTCGCGCCCGCAGCGATGCAAGGCGAAGTCACCCGTGTTGAAATATCGAGCCGCGAGGACGTGCTCGGCGGAAAGGCTTTTGGCACGACCGGGGTGTATGAAAAGCTAACCGGTAAAGTCTATTTCGCCGTCTCGCCGGATAATCCGCACAACCGGATCATCGCCGATCTCGATAAAGCGCCACGGAATGCCCAGGGCAAGGTGGAGTTCTCGTCCGACCTGTTCATCATTAAACCGAAGGACCCCTCGCATGGGAATGGCGTCCTGTTACTCGATGTCGTGAACCGCGGCAACAAGGGACTGCTTCCCGCCTTCGATCACGCGAAAGGATCGGCTGATCCTTCAAGCGAGGCCGACTTCGGCGACGGCTTGCTGCTCCGTCAAGGTTTTACATTGGTGGCCGTCGGCTGGCAATTTGATGTCCCGAGGGACAAAGCTCATATCGGCCTGGACGTGCCAGTTGCGACCGACCATGGCCGTCCGATCACCGGCTGGGTCAGCCCGTGGTTTATTCCTGACAAGCGGAGCGATTCCTTCGAGTACGCTTCGGGCTTCTTCACGCACGCTTATCCGCCAGTTGATCCTGGCAGCACCGCTTACCGCCTGACCGAGCGCGAGGGCTTTATGTCCGCTCCACGCTTGATCTCGCGCGACGATTGGCAGTTCGGCCGCATGGAAAACGGCAAGCTGGTTAGCGATCCGCACTGGATCACGCTGAAGGGCGGCTTTCGAGCCGGGCAGACTTACCAACTCGACTACGAGTCGCAGAATCCTCCGGTGGCGGGATTGGGATTCGCCTCGATTCGAGACCTGGCCTCGGCTCTAAAGTACAAATCCGATGCCGTAATTCACGGCAAGTATGTGTACACCTACGGCGCGTCGCAGGTTGGACGATATCAGCGCCATTTGGTGTACGAAGGGTTCACCACCGATGAACAGGGGCGCCAGGCAATCGACGCGCTCTTCATCCAGACCGGAGCAACCGGAATGGGAAGCTTTAACCAGCGGTTCGCGCAGCCCAACGAACTCGGATCGTTCACGCAAACCAAGTTTCCGATTCGATATGAGACCACTACCGATCCAGTCACCGGCAAGCGCGATGGATTGGGAGCTCGGGTGCCCTCCGGTCAGGAGCCGAAAATGTTTCTGGTGGACACGGGCTCCGAGTATTGGGACCGGGGCCGTGTCGCCGCGCTGCGGCATCTGTCGATGGATGGCGCTACGGATCTGGAGGACCCGCCCAATGTCCGGGTCTACACGCTTGCCGGCACGCAGCACAGCTCTGGCTCATGGCCGCCGAGCGACAACGGTGGCCAGCTCAAATCCAATCCCAACGACTATCGCTGGGCCCAGCAGGCGCTACTGATTGCCCTGGATCGCTGGGTGCGGGAAGGCGTCGCTCCGCCGGCCAGCAAGCATCCTAGGCTTTCCGACGCCACACTTGTGGCCCAAGCCAAAATTCAATATCCGAATCTGCGCGGCCTGCAATGGCCGCTCCACGTGCCAGGCGGTTATCGCGCCGACGTGCCGGGACCGTTCTCGGCGCTGCCATTCCTGGTCCCGCAGGTCGACAGCGATGGGAACGATATTGGCGGGATTCGTTTGCCCGAGCAGGCCGTGCCGCTGGGCACCTATTGCGATTGGGCATTTCGCAGTGAGTCCATCGGGGCTCCCGACACGCTGATTGCGATGGCCGGATCGTTCATTCCGTTTGCGAAGACGCGGGCCGAACGCGAGAAGAGGGGCGATCCCCGGCCGTCCATCGAAGAGCGCTATCCAAGCCGGGCCGATTATTTGCGGCGCGTCGAGGAAGCGGCGAACCGGTTAGCCGGCGACCGCTACCTGCTGCAGGAACATGTTAAACGCATCGTCGACGCCGCTGGCCAACATTGGGATTGGATGATGGCACCAGCCTCCAGCCAGAGTTCCAGGTAGGCGAATGCGGCTCGCATTGCTGATCATTCTGGTAATCGATGGCTTCCGGCCCGATTCGATTTCGAGCGACATCACGCCCAATCTCTTTCGCTTAAAAAATGAAGGCGTGTGGTGCGACAATTCCCATTCGGTTTTCCCGACCGTGACCCGTGTGAACTCGGCCAGCATTTCCACCGGAACTGTTCCAGCTGTCCACGGCATCATCTCGAACACGATGTACGTCGAAGGCGTCGCGTCCAAAGCCTTCGACACCGCCAATTACAAAAATCTGATGAAACTAGCCGAGGTCTCGGGCGGGCGCACACTGCCTGTCACGACCATGGCCGAAGCGCTCCAGGGCGCTGGTCTCCCCTTCGTAGGTATCAGCTCCGGATCCACCGGCGGTGGTTTCCTCATTAACCCGATGGCACCGTCGGGCACAGGCGTTCTGATCAACGGCGGTTTCGAGGACGGCCACCGCGTGGCATATCCAGACAAGATCGATCGCGAGATTCAGCAGCGCTTCGGAGCCGTAAAGTCGGGTGAAGGAATTCCGTCGCTCGTGTGGGCCGAACGCGTGCTTCGCGAATATGTTCTATCGGAATTGCACCCACGCGTGATTGTCGATTGGTTGACCGAGCCCGACGATACACAGCACAAATTCGGCGTCGGATCGCCCGAGGCGACAGCAGTCCTCAAGAGTATGGATCAGCAGGTTGGCCTTCTGATGATCCGGCTGCGCGAGTTGGGCCTCGAGAATACCGCTGATATCATCGTGACCGCCGATCACGGCTTTGGTGGCGAGCCCGACCCGGTGGACTTGAACGGCGCGATCCAGGCGACAGGGAATGCGGCCGGCATCATCGCCGCGAACAACGGAGCTTCGACTCTCCTTTACGTGAAAGCCCACGATCCCGAATTGATCCGCGGACTCGTCTCGCAGCTCCAGAAAACTGACGGCGTGGATCTAATCTTTACTGCCTCGCAACAGCCTAAGGGCGCCGCTGTCCAGTGCCAACCAGGCCGCGATCTCGGGTGGGTGCCGGGCACGTTTTCGCTCGAATTGATAAATGAGTGTAGGCCGTCGCGCGGCGCGGACGTCATCGTGACATACCAATGGACATCGGACCGAAACGCTTTCGGCTTCCCCGGTTTGCAACGGATTGCGACCACCAATATGCAGCACAGTGTGGCCGGAAGGAGCGGTCATGGGGGGCTGAATCCGTTTATGATCCACACGCCGCTAGTGCTGTGGGGTCCGGATTTCAAACGCCGGACCGTTGTCCACGCTCCGACGGCCAATTTCGATATTGCGCCTACGGTCTTGGCACTCGAAGGCGTGAAGGCGCCCGCTTCCATGAGTGGTCGCGTCATCGCGGAGGCGTTCGCCAAGCGGTCCCAGGAAGAACCGAAAGTTCGAATGCGATCGGTCGAGACTCGCGCGGGAAGTTATTGCGCCACGATCCAGCTTTCGATAATCCATCACCGGACCTATATCGATCGAGGGGAGCGCTGCCGTTGAGGCTGTAGCCCCGCAGGATCCGACGATGCTCTAGCCGACATAGTAGAAGAAGAGATAGAGAGCCGAGGCGAAGCTTCGATTAAAACGCCAGCAGACTCGTGGGCTGGGCGTCTGAAAAGACAGACGCTTCTCTCTCCGGAAGAGCCGCGAAGAGCCTGGTCGCCAGCGTTTGCCTGGAGCGGCCGGACAGGGTCGTGAAATCCTCAAAACCGATAAGTAAGACCAAGATTGAAGAACACAACTGCATTCGAGGGAGGGGACTGCTTCAAGAACTCCCCCGTAACGAAACCGGCGAGGTTCAGCGCTGCGAGGAAATGCTCGCTTATGGCCCAACGAACCTCAAGGTTGGGTTGACTCCCGACAAAGCGCGCGCTGCTAAGGTTCGCCGGCCGTATTGGCACGTTCTCAAAGCTGTAGAGCGCGTCTTTCGTGCTCTCGCGCCAGAACCATATCCACTCGAAAGTTCCGGTTACGTTCCGTAAGGGATGGAACACGAACTGGGGCTGAACGGATAACAAATTTGCCGGCCCAATCAGCGCGAACTTCGGCCCGAAATACGCTCCTCGCGGAAAAAACGCGTTCAAGGTTCCGAGCGTACCCGGCTGTCCGTTGTCTCCGCTGATGGCATCGGCCTGGAGGCCGAATCGCACGGGCCACACGGGGCCGGAAAGCGTCCACCCGAAATTCCCGCCTGCGCCCCAGGCGCGAATTTGACGATTCCCGAAGGTGCCCCACTGGAACCCAGTCTCAACGTTGTAATCAAAACCTGCTCTGGGTGGCTCGCCGGGTAAACGGTTGAAATACCGGCCGCCAACCATACGACGCTGCTCTCGCGCGGATTGGTTGCCGTACGTCGCGGACTTCGCATCGTAGTCAAGAAAGTAGACATCTGTCATGAACTGCCGGCTCCAGCGAACATTCGAGGCGTACAGGCCCCACAGCGTGATCTTTGGATTGGGCGTGTCGTCCCACGCGCCTGGATTGATCTCTACCGGCTTGACAGCGATGAGATCAATGCGCCCCTTTGGTTTGTCATATCCGATGCGGACGCCGTCGAAGGCGCTTCTTACGTTCACTCCCTCGTTATCATCGAGCAGACGCCCTGTTCCGAGGACAATTTCCTGACGTCCAAGGATGACATCCCAGCCGGGGTGCGGGTCATGGAGATTGCCGCCGAACTCGACGAAACCTTCGTGTCCATCGGCAGCATCTTTGTCGATACCCGGCCGGGGCCCGGCCTTTTTCCCTCCAATCTCGTCGAAGGCCAGGGTAATAAAAACACGCGCATGATCTCCCAGGCGCACGTCAACATCGGGCATCAACCGTTCAAGGACGTAACCGGTGTGATCTTGCGGGCCTGCGCCCCAGTTATTGCTGTTGAGATATTGGAACTCCGTACGATTCTCAAGGCCGAGGGTCACGTAGATCGTTCCTGAGTCGTTCAGTGGAATGAATTTCAATCGGTCGTAAGGATCAACTCGTTTGGCCGGGTCTCGTAGAAAGCTCCAATCTTCATACCTGGGGAAAGGGCTAAGCGGAGTCCGGACTTCTGGTTGTGGTGCATCTGTGGGCGATGGGTCCGGTGTCTGTGCTTTCAGCGAGTCGCTGGCAAAGAGGCAGAGCCAAATAATAACCAACCATCCGGCCAATCTCGCCAGCGTTGCAGTGTCCTCGATAATGACATGTTGCCTCAAATACAAACGCCGAAACTGGCCGCCAAGCCCATTCGTACCTGTCGTCTCAGCGGAGGTAAAGAATATGCGGGCCCTCGTTGACAACCCACTGAAGCGGTGCGCTGGACTCATTTCGTAAGCCCTCGTTCAGCCTGAAGCCAATCCTCCAATTCATAGCCGGATTGTCCCCCGCGCTGCAGATAAATCTCGTATGCGCGATTTCTTATTTGGTGCTCATGTGTTGAGTGCGCCAGCCTCTCTGTTTCTTCAACTGCTGTTTCAGACTCCGCGGGTTCAGCGCAACCGATTATTGTTGCTCCCGATGTCATGTCGGTCTCCTTTGAAAAATGAACTTCAGCGACATTACTGTGAATGGAATTGGTTTCTTCGAGTACTCTCCGACCTCTTATCTTTGTCAATAATCGTTTGCGGCGTCTGTCGTGCGGGTTCTTCAGAGTTCGCGTCAAGTGACTGGAAATGCCTCGCCTCCAAAGGGACTTTGATCCAAGAAGCGGTAGCGATAAAAGCGCTTTGCGAAGCGCCAACCGTCTGCCTCGCGTACGAGAACATCTTCGTAAACAGCCAGACTGTCGTAGTAACTTGATTCACCACGGCCCCGCTCTCGCTCGACAAATCCAGCGGTTGCCCGATCGCCTTTGATCTCAACTACGCCTGAGTGCGTCATTTGCATGAAGTATTGTTCTGCCTGCGACAGGCGACGCAGCAATGCCACGATCTCGTCGACACCCTCCGCACGGGATTGGAGCGGCGGGCCGATTTCCCAGACCGCATCGTCGGTCCAGAGCTGTTGAAAGCCGGCGATGTCACGCTCGTTTACGGCGTCCGTGAAGCGCGCCACAAGATTACGGATGGAAAGTTCGTCTTCGACCGCTTTCAATCGTTCTGCCAGCGTTCTCATTACTTGACCTCCGATCAACCGTTCCAATTAGACGTTCGACGTCAGAACCCCTTTAATGCAAGCACGAGGACTTAGGCCCCCAAGATCGCTATGTTCGATCCAATTAGCGGAACGGCGCTTTCGCGTCGCTGGTTCTTCAAAGCATCCTGCAATGGGATGAAAGCAGTGACGAGAACAACGTAGGCGAAAAGCGCTATCACTGCGGGATACAACAGCGTGCCAATGAGCAAGCAGACCCCTCCAGTAGTTTCTACCAGTATTGCGATAATCAGACCGAGAGTTGGCCAAGGTACTTGGTGCATTTGCATTAGTCGGATGGTATCTTTCCACTTGCTGACTTTCCCAAGCGCTGAGGCGATGAAAGATACAGCAATAAGACCCCGACCCACTACGAACAAAACATGTGTATTCACGGTCCCTCCCCAACAGTGACATTCAGGTTCGACTACTCAAGGTATTGCGTCGAGCCAAAGTCATTATCGTTGCCTAGCCATGGCGGGGCCGCTTATCTCCCACGCAGTATCACCGCGAACAAGCTTCGTCGGCCTTCGCCCAGCCGCCGATCGGCGCAGCCGAAAACGTCTCATCCGAAACGCGCCACTTACGAGCGAGCGATGTGTACTTCGATATTCGACAGCACGCCGAGCTGCGCGAACATCACCGTTCCCGCGGGGTAGCAGTTGAACGACTGGATCTTGTCGTTCACGAGACGGAAAACATCACAGCATGGTGCGTCCATTCGCTTGCCCGTTGGCGGAAGGATTCCCATCGGCGTCAGTAGGGGCCCCTGGTGTGTGCCCTGAAGGGCCAGTTCTACGACCACGACGTCGCCGACGCTGAAAACCCGGTACAGCTCGCGATGCATGTCTGGAAAAGCCTTCGCATAGACCTCGACCGTCTTGTCCAGGCCGGTGGGACCACCAGAGCCGCGGTACGTGACTCCGATTGACATGTCGGTAAATGTCCCGTCCGGTGTGAAGCAGTCGACCCAACCCTTGAGGTCCACTTTTTCCGCCACTTGGTATGCTCTGCGAACGATCTGCTCATTGTTCATTTTTGAAAGTCCCTTCTGGTCGTCTGTCGAGATTCAGGTCGCGTGGCCTCAGTACTGCCTATCATCTTTGCTTTCGATGCCATGTTCGGTCTCCTTTGAAAAACAGCTTCACGGGAATCTCCTTAATCTCACGACTGACACTCTTTGGTCTCCACAACTTTCAGTTCATTTTGCAGCCGCCTCCGGGTGTGCGCCTCGAAGTTGTCCATCGTGAGAGCCGAGCGTCACCTACGGCACGACTTGAAGCCCTTGCCCCCATGCTCCGATTCCCCCCCTGGCACCCTATCCGGCCGGCTTACACGCGAGGTACCAGCCGAGGAAAACGACCTCCAAGATGATCGGGTCGAGGATCATTTGCGGGCCGATGTCGTTCAGCGTCTGACCCGCCTTCAAGAACTCAGGATCGGTCCAGGCAACGCCCGGGTACTTTAGTCCCGAGGCCCTCGGCCACGGGAAGGCCCCTGTCGCCGCCAGCCGCGGTCAATCGCTGGAATTCTAAAAAGGAGACTTCATCATGCCACAACAAATGATCTGGTTTTTCGCGAGTATTGTATTCAGTTTGATCGCGTGGGGGATCATCGCCGCTCGCTATATCTGGCCGGAACTGCGGCACCGGCAACGGGCCGAAGCCTTGCGGCCATTGCTCATCCTGCACAGCTTCCGCTTCATCGGGTTGGCATTCTTAATTCCCGGCGTCGTGTCGCCCGATCTGCCGTCTGCCTTCGCGCATTCCGCGGCCTATGGGGACATCATTGCTGCGATACTGGCGTTGGTTGCACTGCAAATGTTGCCCAGTGCCGCCGGCGTTGCCGCCGGATGGATCTTCAATCTGTGGGGCTTTGCCGATATTGTCAACGCTTTCTACCAAGCGAATCACGCCGGACTCTTGGCGGGGCAGTTGGGAGCCGCATTCTTCGTTCCGACTGTCATAGTGCCGCTGCTGCTGATTACGCACGGACTTGGGTTCCGGATTCTTCTGCAACATCAACATCGACCTGAACTCGCAATGCAAGAAAGCCGGCACCCAGCATAAAGCCGCCGCGGCCATCGCGGGGAGTGCCATTAATTGGCCTCTCCGCTAATTGTGTCCCGTTTATCGGTGGTCTTGCTCACGCAGCCTTGGGAGATCCCTTTGAGCCACTCACCGACCTACCTCAGTGATGTGAAGGCGGTCCGCAACTCCTGAACGAACAAGTCGGGCTCTTCAAAGGCAGCAAAGTGACCACCCCGATCAAGCTCATTCCAGTAGATCAGGTTTGAGTAGATCTGCTCCGCCCAGCTTTTAGGTGCGCGGAATATTTCGCGTGGAAATACGCTGGCCGCAACGGGAAGGGTGACCTTTCCTCCAGAGAAGGAAGCGCCTCGATTCTCCCAATAGATCCGGGCCGAAGAAGCGGCGGAGTTGGTAAACCAATAGATCGAAATGTTGTCCAACATCTGATCCATCGAAAGGGCGTCTTCCGGCATGCCTTTGTTGTCCGTCCACGCCTGGAATTTCTCGTAGATCCAAAGCGCCTGACCAGCTGGCGAATCCGCAAGGCCATAGCCGACGGTTTGCGGGCGTGTGGACTGTTGTCGAAAATATCCATTTCCTTCCCCGAGAAATAACTTCGCGCCCTCGACCGCTCTCTTTTCTTCGAAGCTGAGTTGCTCGGGGATCTGCTCAGGAAATACAAACTGCCAACTCAAGTGAATTCCGACCAAACCGGGTGGCATGATTTGAGCCAGCGCAGTGGTTGTTCCGGCTCCCCAGTCGCCGCCCTGGGCTACCCAACGCTGGTAGCCGAGTCGCTGCATCAGCTCACTCCATGCGAAGGCGATGCGGGACACGTTCCAGCCGGTTTCGGTTGGCTTGTCGGAAAATCCAAATCCTGGAAGAGACGGAACGACAACATGGAACGCGTCCTGTACGCGACCACCGTGATCTGTCGGGTCAGTAAGGGGCCGAATGATCTTGATGAACTCCGCAATCGATCCAGGCCAACCGTGAGTCAGAATGATCGGTAAAGCATCGGCATGCGGTGAGCGGGCGTGGATGAAGTGAATACCCAAGCCGTCAATCAGTGTGCGAAAGTGCCGAAAAGAGTTCAACTCGGTCTCGAAGCGCCGCCAGTCGTATCGGGATTCCCAATACCGCACCAGCGCCTCTGCTTGAGCGAGGGGCACGCCCTGAGACCAATCCTTCACCGGCTGTTCGTTGGGAAATCGAGTAGCCCGCAGGCGAGCTCGAAGATCGGCGATGGCTTCCTGCGGAACGGAAATCTGAAATGAACAAATTTCTTCGGTAGCGTCGGGTATCAGCGAATCAAGGACTTTTGACATAGTGTGCTTCTCTACCTAAACTTCGTTCTGGCGCGCCCTCAGGACTGGTTAAGACCTGTCAGGTTTGTGCCCCATTCGAGGATCGGTGAGTTCCACTCAACCTCCACCTTTTCGAGAAATTGCTTGACGTTCTCCATGTAGGCCTTCCGATATGGCTTCGGCCCCTGGATCGCGTCGAAGTCGGCGCGGGTTCCTTTCCACAGCTCGTAGAACACGAATTCATTCGGTCTTTCGGGAGTTTCATGAACGATGCCCGTGATGAACTCAGGCTCTTGCGCGCAACGGTCAAGGATACCCTTTATCTCGACGAGAACTGCTTCTCTCTGACCAGGCTTGACAGGGTAATGGAGACTCAGTGCTGTCGTTGCTCTTTGCGTCATAGTGTTTCCTCTCCAAATGGTTGTTTCCTTGAAGTACAGGCCGAAGGGCAGCCGAGGTTAGCCTCATCTACCGGGAAGGCCTATGGACCTTTGCTTTGGGAGGCGCCCAGCAGTTGCGTCTCCCAAAGGAATGCTGACCCTGTTGCGCCGGCATGGTCGATAAAAAGCTGGGCGACTTCTCCGAGGCGCTCTGTGCGAGCCCAATCACGCTGAAGTTCCCCCGCCAAGGCGAGCCAGGTAATGGGTTGAGCTCCCGCAGCCACCATGCGGCGAACTGCCATATCGTGTGCTTCGGGAGAGACGCCGCCCGAGGCGTCAGTGACGATGTACACTTCGTAGCCGTCACCCATCGCATGGATAGCGGGCATCGCAAGACACATCTCCGTCCAGAGCGCAGCCATGGCAACCTTCTTCCGGCCCGTCTTCTTCACCGCCTTGACGACCCGGCGGTCCTCCCAGCAGTTGATAAAAGTACGGTTAATCGTCTTCTGATCCGGGAAAACTGCCTGGACCTGCTTGAAGATCAATCCCCCGCGTTCCTCATTGACAGTGGTGAGAATCGTCGGAATGCCATACGCCTTCGCGGTCTTGGCTAGAGCTGTGACGTTGTTGATCACCATGGTGGGGTCGTGACTGTTTACGTTTGCCAACTGGAAAGGTTGGTGGTCGATGAGGAGTAAGACACAATTCTCTGGTGTCAGGAGAGCGTCGAGGCCGACTTTGGTGAACGTTTGCACAATGTATTCCTCCCTATACCTGCGCGATGCCGCCGTCGGCGAAGGGCTCGATGCCGGTTGCGAAGCTTGAATCGTCGGAAGCAAGGAAGACCACCACTTTGGCGACCTCGTCCGGTTGCCCCAAGCGACCCAGCGGCACTTGCGAAGCTAGCATGCTATATTGCCCTTTCCGCTGTTCTTCATTCGGCGCAAGACCCGCGAGGCCCGGAGTTTCGATAGGTCCGGGACTGACCACGTTGACGCGGATCTTCCGGTCCTTTACATCCAGCGTCCAGCACCGGGCAAAGGATCGTACAGCCGCTTTGGCGGCGGAGTAAACACTGAAGGCCGCCATGGCCGTGGAGGCCGTCATGATAATCGACCCGCCATCCGGCACCAAGGGCAGAGCCGTTTGAACCGTGAACAACGTACCGTTCACATTCGCATTCGAAGGTTTGATCGAAGTGCTCTTCGGTAATTCCGCCGATTGGAGCAAAGCTGCCGCCGCTGGCGTTCGCGAAGACGACATCGAGCCGCCATTTTTCGCGTTTGATCTGTGAGAAGAGCTTGTCGAGGTCATCGAGGTTCGAGGCGTCGGCTCTGACGGCTGTTACGTGGCCGCTCGTAAGCTTTGCAGCCAGGTCCAGTCCGATCTGTCTCCGGCCGGTAACGAAGACGTACGCGCCCTCCTTGACGAAACGCTGGGCGGTGGCAAGGCCGATTCCGGCCGTGCCGCCTGTGACAAGCGCGAACTTTCCGCCAAGTTTTCCTGACATTTGATTCCTTTCTGGTCTTGTCGCAAAGTGCACTTCCACCCTTCGTCGACTGTCAACACGACGCTTAGATCTGTCGCGCGCTGACTCTTTAGCGATGGCACGCTTCGCCTTAGCGCAACTGCCGGTCCATTCGAAAGCTGTGAATCTAAATAAGTTGGCTGAAGCCAAACGGGCGAGATCTCGCCAATGGCGAAATCCTGGGCAACGTCGCCTCAGGAATGTTTCGCCGTCCGCGTGCGAAAGCGGCTCTTGTTGATCTTCAGCGCGCGAATCTTCGATTCGAGCGTCGAACGCGGCATTCCGAGCCGCGCAGCCGCCCCTGAGGGACCGTAGACGCGCCCGCCGCAGGCACGTAAGGCATCTTCAATAATTGCTTTCTCGTGAACGGCCAGCGTGCTGGACAAGCCGAGCCGGCTTTCGACCTGGGGGGCCGCGGACAGCCAACTCTTGTCGACGACGAATTCGTCGGTGTCGGAGACAATCACCGACCGTTCGATAACGTTTTGCAACTCGCGAACGTTCCCCGGCCACGGGTAGGACTGCAAGTGATCGAGAGTCCGCTTGCTGACGCGCGTGAAAGCCTTCCCTGCCTTCCGCGTGTAGCGGCCGATGAAGTGCTCCGCCAGCACAGGAATATCTTCCCTCCGGTCCCGCAACGGTGGCACGTCGATGGGAAACACGTTAAGCCGATAAAAGAGGTCCTGACGGAACGTTCCTTCGGCCACCGCCGCCGTCAAGTCACGATTGGTCGCCGCGATGACGCGGACATCGACCTGAATTCGTTCTCGTCCTCCCAGCCGCTCGAATTCCCGTTCCTGGAGCACCCGCAGCAATGAGACCTGCGTTTCGGATGACAGTTCGCCCACTTCGTCCAGGAAGATTGTTCCGCCTTCGGCCAACTCGAACCGGCCGAGCCGCCGTTGCAGGGCCCCGGTGAACGCGCCTTTCTCATGACCAAAGAGCTCGGACGCAATCAAGTCGCGCGGAATCGCCGCGCAGTTGACGGCTAGGAACGCTCGTGAAGCACGTCGAGACCGCCGGTGAATTGCCCGCGCGACAAGTTCCTTTCCCGTGCCGGTCTCGCCAGTGATCAGCACGGTCGAATCCGTAGCAGCTACTTTGACCACCCGCGAAAGCGCAGCCTGCAACGCCGGTGACATTCCCACAATCTCTTCGAACATGGAGACCCGATCCACTTCATCTCGTGGAGCGAGGTTCTCCCTGTAAAGCTGTTCCGCAAGGAGCTTTAATTCCTCAACAGCGGATTCTAGGGCTGCCCTCGTTTCAAGATCCTCGGCGCCATCCCGGAACGGGAGCGCCAAGCCCTGGAACTGCGCGGTACGGATGAAATCCAAAACTATCTTCACGGCAGCGCGAATGCCGATAATTCTTTCGGAGTCACGGAGACAATTATGGTTTGTCCCGAGCTTGATGCGTCGTTGCGGTCCGTCCGAGCTATCGTATACGTCAAACCTCTGGCGGACAAAACCGATGTCCTCTGTAGGCTGATGATCATCCGGGAAAGCTGTTGTTTGTGTCGCCATTAATCCCTCCCCTTTGGGGTCTCCGCGATCTCAGGAGCGTAGACTGCTTCCACGACAGAAGCGGTCGTTCAGTATTGCCGAGTTGCAACGGCCTCCCGTGAACTATTCTTAAAGGGTGGTTTCGGGGAAGTCTTTCAGAAGACTTTGAAAAACGATGAAAAACCTTGAATACTCGACCTAAGTGGCCTGCCATGAGCCACTTGTATAATTTCGGCCGATTTTCCCTGGATTCCCGGAAGCGCACGCTCTCTCGCGCCGATTCACTTGTCCCGCTCACCCCGAAGGCCTTCGATGTCCTGCTTTTCCTGGCGCAAAACCCTAACCGCCTGGTCACGAAAGAGGAATTGCTGCAAGCCGTGTGGGGCGACACGTTCGTAGAAGAAGGGAATCTGGCGCAATACATCTCGCATTTACGGAAGGCCCTCGGGGACAACCCCGAAGACACCCGGTTGATCGTGACCATCGCCCGAAAAGGCTACCAGTTCACGGCAGACGTGACAGTTGCCGAAGCGACAGACACCGCGAAACAACCCGCCGCCCAAGTCCTGACCGCGAACTCGCTGGCCGATACGCTACCGGTCCCCGCGAGTCCCGCAGATGAGGGGGGGGCAAGAGGGCTAAAGCACTGGCGGAACGCGGCCCTAGCTGCGTTGACTATCATTTTTGCGGCGTTCAGCTACGCGACGTGGCGGCACTTTTCGGGCGTGACGCCGCCACCGTCCCACAAAATCATGCTCGCGGTACTGCCGTTTGAGAATCTTACGGGCGATCCCAATAAGGAATATCTCGCGGATGGCCTGACCGAGGAAACGATTTCATACCTAGGCCGAATTAGCCCCGAACAGTTGGGTGTGATCGCCCGAACGTCCGTCATGGGATACAAACACAAGGACGAACGCCTGGACCAGATTGGGCGGGATCTTTCTGTGGAGTATGTCCTGGAAAACAGCCTCCGCGAAAGCGGGAACCACATACGTCTTACAGCTCAGCTCATTCAGGTAAAGGACCAGACTCACGTGTGGTCGCAGGATTACGACTATTCGATGAAAGACATTCTTAATATCGAAGACGACGTAGCCAAGTCTCTTGCTCATGAAATTCGGCTGCGCTTGAGTCCGCAACAACATGCGCAGTTGGCTGAGTCGCACACCCCGAGTCCGGAAGCCTTCGATGCCTACTTGCACGGATATTACTTCTTTGAGCGGAATACCAAGAAAGAGGCTGACACAGCGGCGAAGTATTTCGAACGAGCGACCCAACTTGACCCATCCTATGCTTTGGCGTGGGTTTGGTTGTCTCGGACACGCAACCGGCAGGTCAACTTACAACTTACTCCCGCCGCGGAGGGTCACCGGCTTGCCCGAGAAGCAGTTGAGCGAGCTTTAGCTCTGAACCCGAAACTGGCAGCGGCCCATGCCCAAATGGGGCGGATTAAGCGACAGGTCGACTTCGATTGGACCGGAGGGGATGCTTCCGCCCAGCGTGCGCTTGCGCTCGAACCCGGAAATCCCGAGAACCTACTATCGGCGGCTTCCGCGGCAGCCATGCTCGGTCGCCTAGAGGAAGCTGTTCGATTGAGTCGCCAAGCCGTTGATATGGATCCGATCAATGCAAATAGTTGGGAGGGCCTTGGAGAGAACGAGTTTTTCCTGGGGCAGCTAGATGTAGCCGCTGCACATAGCAAGAAGGCGCTTGAACTAAACCCCGATGTATTCCCGGGCCCCATCCAGTTAAGCAAGATCTATATAATGCAGGGCCGGGCGCAGGATGCCTTGCCCGAAATCGAGCTCATAAGCTATGCCCTTGAACGTGCGTATCTGTACCCCATGGCGTACGACGCGCTCGGCCGGAAAAAGGAGTCAGACACTGCATTGAATAAGTTAATTGCGAATTACCCTGAAAGTGCGTACGCGATCGCCCAGGTCTATGCTTTCCGGAACCAGTCCGACGAAGCGTTCGAGTGGCTGGATCGAGCTTATGCGCAACGTAACACTGGTCTGATCTCTACGAAAGTGAACCCCCTACTGAAGAGCTTGCACAAGGACCCGCGATTTGCCGCGTTCTTGAAGAAACTCAATCTGCTGAATTGAGGCCAGCGAGAGTCACGTGGTCGGCAGATCGCGCCGCCCGGCGCGGCCTCCGTCACTTGTCTAGCATCCCACCATTGGCGACATCTCGCCAATAGCGCATCGCCCAAACCTTTTTAGATTCACCAAATTATGCTGGCCAAATAATTGCCAATGTGTCTCCATGAGAATTCGGTGTTCACCTCAGGTTGCGGTCCTCGTCTTGAGCGTCAGTTTCTCGGTTCGAGCGGCGACACCGACGCGCGAATCAATTCCCATTCCAGGAACGAAGGCCATTCCAGAGAGCATCACGTCGACTACGGACGGTACGCTTTATGTCGGGCGCCTCGGGGACGGTGGAATCGTCCGCGTCAAACCGCGCACAGCCGAGAGCAAGATTTTCGTCCAACCGGGCGCATCAGGGTCGCGCTCGATTTCGGGAGTTTTCGCAGATGAGGCATCGAACACGCTCTGGGCTTGCTCGAACGACCTGAGCGCCCTGGGCGCGCCTGCAACGGGCGGCGATACAGGGAGCGCGTTGAAGGCTTTTGACCTCAAGACGGGCAATGGAAAACGCAGCGTCTCATTGCCGGGGTCTCGCGCGTTCTGCAACGACATCACCGTGGACGCGCAGGGGTCCGTATACGTCACCGACAGCGCAAATCCCACCATCCTAGAACTCTCTGCCGGCGCCACGACGTTCGACGTATTCGCGCAGGATTCGGCCTTTTCTGCGCCTCGAATCGGTGGCGCCGGGCTCGACGGGATCGCCTTTGGCAACGACGGCAACCTTTACGTGACGACCTACACAGCTGGCAAACTTGTTCGCGTGGAAGTCAAGGGGGGAAGGGCCGGGCGCATCACCACACTCTCGGGTAACCATCAACTGAACTTTCCCGACGCGCTCCGAACCCTGGGTAACAACAGTTTCCTCCTGGTCGAAGGCTCAGGAACATTGGATCGCGTAGTGATCCAAGGCGACGCATTCGCCGTGACGCAGGTTCATGGCGGCTCTGCGGCCCCGACGTCGGTTGCCCGGATTGGAATGGCAGCTTGGGTCAGTGAGGGCCAACTGCCCTTTCTCTTCGATCCTTCGAAGAAGAGCTTATCGCCTTCCTTGCCTTTTCGAATCTACGCAATTCCATTGAGAAAGGAAGACACTGAATGAGGTTTCAATCCGAGTGTTATCTCAAGTTTTCGCTCAGCCTGCCAATTGCGCTTCTCGCCGCACAGAGCGTGTTCGCACAAGGCCCGCATGTCGAGGCGAATCCATACCCGATGGTGACGGATGAACGACTCGAGCACCCGGACGCCGGCGATTGGCTCATGTATCGGCGAACCTATGACGGCTCGGGGTACAGCCCGCTAAATCAGATCACGCCGAGCAACATTGGCCGACTGGCGCTGGCCTGGTCGGTGAGCACCGACCTCCTTGGCGCCCACGAAACAACTGCGATCGTCAATCACGGCCGGATGTTCATCACGACGCCTCAAAACAACATCATCGCGTTTGACGCCAAGACCGGGACCCAACTCTGGCGGCACGCCAGGAAGTATCCGGACGGCCTGTTCCAGCTCCACCCAACCAACCGAGGAGTCGCGCTCTTCGGTGACTACGTCTACATGGCGACGACCGATTGCGCCCTCGTGGCTCTCGACGCCGCAACGGGCAAAGAGGTCTGGAACGTCCCGCTCGATGACTACAAGACCGGTTGCTACTCGACCCTGGCGCCCCTTGCGGTGCGCGGCAAGATCATCGTCGGCTACTCGGGTGGCGAACTGGGCGTTCGGGGCTCCGTAAGCGCTTTCGACGCGCTCACCGGAAAACGCATCTGGAAAACCTACACCGTGCCTGCGCCAAACGAGCCGGGCGGCGACACCTGGAAAGGCGAGGCCTACAAACGAGGCGGCGGATCGACCTGGATTACAGGGGTCTATGATCCTGCCTCAAACACAACCTACTGGGGGACGGGCAATCCCGGGCCGTGGGTCGCCGACGATCGGCCTGGCGACAATCTCTACACGGACTCGACGCTGGCTCTCGACGCCGACACTGGAAAGATCAAGAGCTATCACCAGTACACTCCGCATGACAGCTGGGACTGGGATGAAGTCTCGGCGCCGCTTCTGATCGACACAGAGGTCGATGGGAATCTCACGAAGACGGCCACCCATGCGGGTCGGAACGGCTACCTTTGGATACTGGATCGCGATCGCCTCAATTTTCTGCACGCCTTCCCGTTCGCCAATAACAACGTCTTTACGTCGATTGACCCGAAGACCGGTCGACCCACGTTCGACGAGTCCAAGCGACCAGGGGCACACCAGGGCGCAGAGTTCTGCCCGAGCATTGGCGGCGGCAAAGATTGGCCGCCCGAGGCGTGGAGCCCGCAGACGAGACTCCTCTATATCCCTGCGAACGACAACATCTGTGCATACCTCCCGAAAGGTGAGGTGCCCGAAGCCCGCTCGAAGGGATTTTATGTGGGGTACGAGGTCGAGAGCATATTCGGGTCGGTCCGTACCGGCTCTGGCGCGTCAGATCACATTGGAGAACTGCAGGCCTGGGACCTGAATACCGGCAAGCGAGTTTGGCAGCACAATTTCAAGACTATGCTTTGGTCGCCGCTGTTGGTCACCGGTGGGAACATCCTCTTCGCTGGCGGGACTCCGGATCGCTTATTCAGAGCATTTGACGCCCGCAGTGGCAAGGAATTGTGGAGCTTTCCGTTGCCGTCCGGCGCCATCGGTGTTCCCACGTCATTTGCGGTCGATGGCGAGCAGTATGTTGCCGTCACAACAGGCTGGGATCTTGACGCGCGGGGCGTTCAGAACGGCCTCGACAAGATACAAGGGACAAACACAGCGGTTCCGCAGGCCGGCACGCTACTGGTGTTTAAGCTTCGCTAACTCGTACTCGCGTGGGTTCGAATAAACAGAGGAATGACAAATATGCAGATGAAGAATGAGTTAGAGAATAGAACAAGAGCATCGGCGCCGTTCAGTTCACGCCGTCGGTTCATGCGTTCCGCTGCCATAACCGGTGGTACCGGTTTGTTGGCAACGGGGCCGGTGCCAAGTAGGGCCCAGGAGAGCGCTAAGAAGGCTCCGCTGCTCGTGCTCCCGGCGGCGACCAAGGACGTCACACCCTTCACGGTTCATGTGCCACGGGCGGCACTGGACGATCTCAAGCGTCGGCTGGCGTCCACGCGGTGGCCGGAGCGGGAAACCGTCGGTGACTGGTCGCAGGGCGTACCGCTCCAGAAGGCTCAGGCGCTGATCGCCTACTGGGGCGACAAGTACGACTGGCGCCGGTTCGAGGCTCGCCTCAACGCCTTCCCGCAATACCGTACTCAAATCGACGGGCTTGGCATTCACTTCATCCACGTGCGCTCCCCTCACCGGAACGCGCTGCCGATCATTCTCACGCACGGATGGCCGGGATCGGTCGTGGAGTTCATGGAGATCATCGGGCCGCTCAGCGATCCCACCCGCTACGGGGGGCGGGCGGAAGACGCGTTCCATGTCGTCGTGCCGTCGCTCCCTGGCTTTGCCTTCTCCGACAAGCCGATGGAGACGGGCTGGGACGTGAACAGGATCGCCCGCGCCTGGGCGACGATAATGCAGCGCCTCGGCTACGACCGCTGGGTGGCGCAGGGCGGCGATTGGGGGGCGGGCGTGACGCACGCCCTGGCGCAGCAGCGGCCCCAGGGCCTGATCGCGGCCCATGTGAACTGGCAGTTCGTCTTTCCCGAAAAGCTGCCGGAGAACCCCACGCCTGCCGAGCAGCGAGCCATCGACGGGGCATCGCGGTTCGCCAACGATTGGAGCGGGTATTTTCGCGAACAGGCGACGCGCCCGCAGACCATAGGTTATCCGCTTGCGGATTCGGCTGCTGGTCAGGCACTGTGGATCTACGAGAAGTTTCAGGCCTGGACGGACAATCACGGCAACCCTGAAGATGCGCTAGCGGTCGACGCGATGCTCGACGACATCAGCCTCTACTGGTTCACCGACACTGCCGCATCGTCGGCCCGCATCTACTGGGAGAACACCCGCGCCGGATTTGGAGGCCTCTCCAGGGGAAGAATCGAACTGCCAATGGCGGCGTCGGTCTTTCCGCACGAGATATTCTGCCCGCCGAAGGCCTGGGCCGAAGCACTATGGCCGAACCTGTTTTATTGGAATGAACTCGACAAAGGCGGCCATTTCGCGGCGTTCGAGCAGCCAAAGCTCTTCACCGAGGAACTGCGAAAGGCCTTCAGGTCGCGGCGAGCTTAGCGATCTGGCTGTCGTCCGAACCCGCGCTGGTGCTCCGCAGCGCACCAAATTTGAAACGAACGATTGGGAGCAACTCATGAAAGACGATTTAGAGCACAGAGCAGAAATAGCGGTACCCGTCACCTCACGGCGTAAGTTCATGCGAACTGCTGCCGTAACCAGTGGCGCCGGCATATTGTCCGCGGGGCTGGTGCCGATAAGGGCACAGGAGAGCGCCAATAAGGCTCGGCTGCTCGTGCGCCCGGCGGCGACCAAGGACGTCACACTCTTCACCGTGCATGTGCCGCAGGCGGCGCTCGACGATCTGAAAAGGCGACTTGCCGCTGTTCGCTGGCCTGACAGAGGATCGGCAACGGACTGGTCCCAGGGTGTGCCGCTGGCAAAAGCACAGGAGCTCATTGAAGACTGGCGCACTCGCTACAATTGGCGCCGTGCTGAGAGCTCACTGAATGCGCTGCCGCAGTTTCGCACGCAAATTGACGGTCTCGGGTTCTACTTCATTCACGTCCGATCGAAGCACGAGAATGCCCTGCCGATCATACTGACGCATGGATGGCCTGGATCGATCATCGAGTTTCTGCAGGTCATCGGACCTCTGGTAGACCCGACGGCCCATGGCGGTAAAGCCGATGAAGCCTTTCACGTTGTAATTCCCTCCCTGCCTGGGTTTGGATTTTCGGACAAGCCGACCGAAGCAGGCTGGCGCCTTCCGCGTATTGCGAACGCCTGGGCCGCGCTTATGGCGCGCCTAGGTTACAGCCGCTACGTAGCACAAGGCGGCGATTTGGGCGCCGGAGTGTCGAGTTGGATGGCCAAGCAGCGAGTTTCAGGGCTTGCCGCCATTCATCTGAATCTTCCGATTCTTTTTCCGCCTCCACCGCCACCTCCGGGGGGCTACACGGCGGCAGAACAGCCGGCGCTTGCTCAGCTCGGCAAATATGCGGGCGATGGTTCTGGTTATGCCTCGATCCAGGCGACTCGTCCCCAAACACTCGGATACGGTCTTGCCGACTCACCCGTTGGGCAAGCAATGTGGATCTACGAGAAGTTTCAAGCATGGAGCGACAACAAGGGTGATCCAGCGGAGGCCATCTCTGCCGATCACATGTTGGATGACATAACCCTGTACTGGCTGACCGACACCGCCGCGTCCTCGGCGCGGGTTTACTTTGAGAGTTTCGCCAAGGATTTCGCCCGTATGCCCATCGATCTGCCAGTTGCGGTGAGCATCTTCAAAGGTGACTTTTTTACACCACCGAAGCTATGGGGCGACCAGACCTATTCGAAGCTCTTCTACTGGAACGAAGTTCCGAACGGCGGTCACTTCGCCGCGCTTGAGCAACCTGAGTTGTTCGTTGCCGAACTGCGCAAGAGCTTCGCTCAGGTGCGCTGACTGCGGAAGCCAGCAACGACGCGGACACGCGGGAATTTTCGCAAGGGACGACCAGCGTGGCCGCGTCTCAATCGTTCGTGGAGCAAGGCTGAAATGTTCTCGCGCTGCATCTTTGTTCTCGTCACGTCGGCCGTCCTGGGGGCTTCACCAGCAGCCGCCCAAACTCCGACGCCGGACCCGGCGCGCAGGTATCCACTGCCGGCGTACGACGAAAACTGGCAATTCCTGAGCGATCCGAACCGCCACCGCGATCCATGGGACATCGTCAAGTACCTGCCGTTGGGTGACGGAATGTTCGCTTCATTCGGCGGGGAGGCGCGCGAGTCGTACGAGAGATTTGGCAACCAGAACTTTGGTTTAAGCGTGCCGAGTCCGAACGGATACCTCTTGCAGCGATACCTGCTGCATGCAGACTTTCACTTGGGCTCGCGTCTGAGATTGTGGACCGAGTTGAACAGCTCGTTCGAGAACGGTCGCGTCGGTGGCCCGCAACCCGTCACAGAAGAAGACAAGCTGGACTTGCATCAGGGGTTTGTGGAATTCCAGATCGTTCAAGCACCTGGCGTCGCCCTGCGCGTGCGAGGAGGCCGCCAGGAAATCGAGGTCGGGTCCGGACGCATGTATGCACTACGCGAAGGTCCGAATGTTCCCTTAAGCTTCGACGGCCTGCGCGCGATCGCCCAAACGGAATTATGGCAGTTCGATGCTTGGGTCGCGCGCCCGGTGACGACAACACCGGGGATATTCGATGACTCATCGAGCCGCCGATTTAACGTCTGGGGCGCCTACGCTACTCGCACCAGCCGTCGGCAAACATCGCTCAGTATTTATTACCTCGGCTGGGATTCGCGAAACGCCAGCTTCGACAAAGGTGTCGCCAACGAACTGCGTCATACCGTTGGAGCCAGGCTCCAGCGAAATGGACTGTGGGAGTACGACGTCGAGGGCATGTACCAATTCGGCAGCTTCGGCGCAGGCAACATTCGTTCCTGGAGAGGCGTGGTCGAAGCATCCCGCGGATTCGCTGGTCAATGGAATCCCCGCGTCAAGATTGACTTCGACGTTGCCAGTGGGGACCAGAACCGATCGAGTCCGAATCTCGGAACCTTTAACTCCTTCTTTCAGAGTGGTGAGTATTCGGGACGCGCACAACTTCTTGGGGCGAGCAATTCGATTCGTCTCGAACCGACACTGACGCTGGCTCCGCGACGGAATATCTCTGTTTCGACCGGGTGGGGTTTCTATTGGCGCGAAAGCGAGCAAGACGGATTGTACGGAATTCCCGGGAATCTAATCATTCCCAGCAACGGAGTGCCGGGGCGCTACGAAGGGAGTCGCCCGATTGCGGAAATTGCATGGACGCTGAATCCGCACCTTTCCGTGCATTTCAACTACATCTTTGTGCTCAACGGGCGGTTCGAAGAACGGTCAGTCCACGCAACGGCCACTGAAAGCTACATCTGTCCATGGATTACGTATCGTTTCTAGTGGGGACGCCCAGGGCAAATCCCGATGGCGAGCGTCGGGGCGGGCAACGATCTAGGGGTCGATCCATCGACGCCGTTGTTCCACGTTGTTTGAAACTGTCTCGGCGAGCCTGGAACGAATACGCCTGCGCCATCGCAAATCGCGGCGCGAGCACCATCAATCTTGGCGAAAACCCATGTCTCCAGCGATCCCACCAAGGTTGTGGCGTAATTCCCGGATCGCGCAGCAGCTTCCGAAGGCCGCAAGCTTCGGGCACAGGCGGTGAAAACGGGACCACAATATGGTGAATGGCGGGTTTGCTTTGGCGTGTCAAGAAGGTGGCAATTGATGTTAAGAGTGGTGGACGGCTGTTTCGGCGCTGGACTACCGGGCGATGGCATTGTTTTTTGCTGTCCATTTTTCGATTGAAGTCTGGCCCAGTTGTGGCGAGTGTGTTGGAAATGATGGGATAGCTAGCGCCAGTGGTAGAGTCTGGATTCCCGGACTCGCAAAATTCTCTGTTGCTGTAAATTAACTGATTCTGCGATACTTAAAGCGAATAGCCGGGCGGGAGTAATTCAGTGGTAGAATGCCAGCTTCCCAAATCAGCGCTACTTTGTAAATCAAGAAATTAGCGTTCACGACGGAACGTTTCAGGCGATTTCAAGCACTACAGTTTCCAATGGCTCCGCTTATTGGAGCCAAAATGGAGCCAAGGCACCGATCCCATCCCGAGTCGACGCAGATCGTGAACATGTAGCCGCCCCCGGTCCCTCCCCTCTCAACTTTCCACTGCCGTCTTCGCCGTCAAGGGTTCGCTCCGCCGCACAAGACCGGGGAGCCCTTGACCGCTCCGGGCAGACCATCCTTAGAAGCGCACAGGGAAAGGGACTCCTGGTCCTGGACTGTCGGCGAGGTAGATTTCGAGATTCAGGAGATCAGAGCTCATTGAGAGACCTCCGCGACCCGTCCAGGTGCTCCCGGGACTGCCAGCTGGAATCTCGTCTCGCGTACCGCCTACCTGTATGAAGCAGCAACAGGGAGACGTTGGTCGAAATCCCGTTGGCGAACTGTCTGGCCCATGGAAGACGGCAGTTTGTGGAGGTGGTGGAGAACTTTCCCGAGCAGTGCCGTTATGTGCTGGAGACCCTGCGCGGCGTTTACCAGCACGACGCGCTGGCCCGGGAACAGGGGTTGTCACCGCAAGACCGGCTGCACTTCCATCGGAGCATAGCGGCCCGTTGATGAAAGAACTGCACGACTGGATGGAGGTGCAGTTTGCGGAGCGGAAGACCGAGCCCAACTCTGGGCTGGGCAAAGCGATCTCCTACTTATTGAATCACTGGCCGAGGCTGACACTTTTCCTCGAGCAGCCAGGTGCGGCACGCGTCAACAACATCGTCGAGCGTGCCCTGATAAAAGCGATTCTGAACCGCAAGAACGCACTCTTCTACAGAACGCTGAACGGCACCGGGGTCGGCGACCTGTTCATGAGCCTGATCCAGACATGCGAGCTGAATGGAGCCAATCCGTTCGACTATCTGACCGAGTTGCAGCGGCACACCGAGGAGCTGAAGCGAAACCCGTCGGAATGGATGCCCTGGAATTATCTCGACACCCTGGCTCGGCTCGCCACACCCGCGGCTGCGTAATATGATGAGTGCTGCCTGGCCGGGAAGGATAGACTGTGGCCGGGTGAGAACGCGGGAGTGAGGCAGGAGTGAGGGGAGAAACAGCACGCCGCCGTAGCGGATTTACTCACTTATCAATGCGAAATCTAACGTTAAGAATGAGTTGCCACGGTGCGTGACTTGCTTGAATCCGTGCTGAGGTTGTGTCGTGTTCCCGAGGGTCTTTCTAATACTTGTACTTGTTGCGTTCTCGCCGGCCGCCGTCGCGCAGGTCCAACTCCAGTTCGCGTTGCCGGAATTTGGGCCATTCAACGCCACTTATACGTACGGCCGTGTTGTCCCATTGTCCAATAACGATACCTTAGTGATCGGCGCCAGCCGTCTATCGAGCGCGATTGGCCTTTACAATCCTCCGGTTCAACACGCACAGATCGCGCTGGCGGCCTTCGGCTCCGTGCCGTTCCAAAACGGGGAACCTCCGGATCTTTTGCCGGTGCTCGGTGGCAGCGGTAATGATGTCCCGCAGGCGGCCGCGGTTGATCCCAGCGGCAATATCTGGATCGTTGGAAACACCGATTCGGACGACTTCAATCTGGTTAACCCTATCGCGTCACAGAAGGTGCCCTACCGTACTGCTGGTTTCGTCATCGAGCTCGATCCGACCGGAACCAAGCTGCTGTTTGCCACCTATCTGGCCGGCCAGCAGCATTCCAGTTTTATATGTAGCATTTGCTTCTATGCCTCCAACGCAACCACCATTGCGGTTGACAAGGGCGGGAACATCTACGTCGGCGGTTCAACCAATGAGACCGATTTCCCGACCACGCCGGGCGCATTCATGACGAAAGGTGGGACGGTAGGGGCAAGTAGTTTTGGTGACACGTTCTTTTACTCGTTCGTTCTCAAGATCTCGCCAGCCGGCAAGCTGGTCTACAGCACCTTGCTGGGCACCGGTAGCAGTTCATGCTTCGGCGGCAGCTCCTGCATCGGACACGAGTCGACCAGCGCCACGGTTAACAGCATGGCCGTTGATGGCGCCGGCGTCGTGACGGTGTCTGGCGTCAAGGGCGGTAGCTATAACCTCGGTTCCGGGTATGTCTTGCGCCTCGCCGCGGACGGTTCCAATCTCCTCTGGGCAACCTCTGTTGGCGGTAGTTATGGGGGCGTTACTACGCTGCTCATGGCACAAGATTCCAATACAAACGTAGATTTATTCGGGAGGTACGTCATCCCGATAGTGCATCCGGGCCTCCCATCGCAGGCTGGAACTCCTGGGCTTTTTGCCGCCAAACTGAGTTCCGACGGATCGACCATGATTTACTCCACCGATCTAGGCCAATCTCCGGACGCTAACGCCGCCGGAATTGCGCTCGATGCTTCTGGCAACCCCAACCTGGCAGGCAGCAGTTCCTCGGCCCAGCTACTTGCTCTCCCGGGTGTTCCCAATTTGGGCGCCGATTTTGTTTTGCGGCTGGACGCATCTGGCGCGAAGCCTCAGGCTCTCTTCCGGTTTCCTCTAGGCACCATAGGCGCGCCGCCGGCTTTCGATAGTAGTGGCCGGATCCTGCTGCTCGGTTCCACCGGCGCACTAGTTACGTTGCCTGCCAACTACGCGTTTGACACCCCGGCTATCGTGGGGTACGCCAACGCGGCGTCATTCGCTCTGAACACCGGCCTGGTTCCGGGAGAACTAGTCTCGCTGTTCGGGTTCGATCTGGGCGGCTCCCCGCAGAACGTGCAAGTTTCTTTCGACGGCGTGCCCGCCGCAGTGCTGTATGCCGGCCCGAATCAGATCAACGTTCAAGTGCCATTTGAGTTCTCGCAATACCTGAGTCCCGGCCCCCAGATCCAGGTGGTCTTGCCTTCCGGGAGTATCACGTTGAAGCCGGTGGCGTCCGCGGAATCACCTGGCATCTTCACGACGGATGGCGTCCACGCCGCGGCGCTGAACCAGGATGGGAGTGTGAACTCCACCTCCAACCCTTCTGCCCGCGGCTCCATCGTGACGCTATTCGGTACCGGTGCGGTTTGGCCATCGGGCATCCAGGACGGAGCCGTTGCGGCTTCGGCAGTACCGCTCGACCAGGAGCAAAATCGGCTTGAAGTGGTAGACCCTCTCGGAACTCCGGCGAGTATCCTCTACTTCGGAACAGCTCCAACCCTAATCTTTGGTGTTTTTCAAGTGAACGTGCAACTGCCTGCGGACGCCGCTCCACCATTTACGCTGCAGGCGCCAGACAGTGCGCGTTCGAGCAACGCGGTCCAAATCTACCTGAAGTAGAACGCCGCGATCTGGGTGCAGTCACCCTCACCGTCAAGTGTACTGCCCTCTAGTGCGCCTGGACCGTCGGTACCGGGATCGTTCCACGTCGCCAGCAGTAAATACTGACCCGTCACCGGAACGGTGATGGTGACTACGGTTTGCCCATCGTTCCAGCCTCCGCCGCAGACGCCAAGAGGTCATCGTCGGTCCACCTATCCCTTGTCGAGCATTACGACCGACGTTACCAACTACACCTCGGCGGCGTCACGCACGCTTACCGGAACCTCACGGTATTCGCAACTTATGATCCCCCAACGTTTGAGCTTATCGTCCGCGATGGCGTCACGACCGCATTCGAGTTGGAACTCGGCGCCCACTGGACGGGAACATAGGCAACTGGTACTCCTCCAAGAACGGCCAGGCCCTGGTCACCCTTGCAGAAATCCGATTTGGAGTCGAGCTTCTCTCTCCGAGCAAACGGCGAATGCAGTTGGGACTCGCTTGAATAGTTCAACGGTCGGATTCTACCGGTTTATGAGTCGATTGCAAATCTATGGGGATTCCTTCGCACCAAGGACAGATGAAAGGAGGGCCTCTCTCACTCGTTGACGGCCGGCTCGCGGCGAGCGCTCTGCAGTACAGTCTTACTATCGCGTCTGGCAACGTGAGCGATTTACGCCGTTGTCGAATCCCTGTGGTTAACCTGGGGACGTTCGAATTTAGCGGGCGACAGAAGCTGGCAGAGCGATCGACGCAACCTTCGGGCCAGAGAAAACTTAGAGTCCAATTAAAGTCCATTACCATGCGTGTGAGATTGGCCCCTGTAAATCAGTTGCTTGGTATCGTCAGCAATCGACTCGATAGACGCCAAATTTTGTGTTATCAATCTACGGTCAATTTCCCAAACTGCCATATTCTGCTCCGTTGCGAGAAACGTTGCCCGCGCTCCACAACGGCCGCCCCGCGCTGACGGCACCCCAGAATCAATTAATCCAGAAAGAGTTGCTCGCCGCAACGACCTGGCGGCCAATCGGGCGGCGCCGATGCCTTCCACAGGATGCGCATCTTGCCTCCATGCGAGGACTCGAACTCGATGACGTACTCCTCCAGCGCCGCCGGATGCGGCGTGATCAGTTCCACGAATGCAGGCTTGATCCCCTTCCGTCGGACGCTTGGCGTTCCGCCGAGCCGCTTCTTCAGCCCCATATAGTCCAGCCGGAGCGGGTGCGCGACGAAATACACACCGTGTTGCCGGGCCAGTCCGACCGCAGCCCACAGCGACTCCGGCAGCTTCGTCCGCCGCGGCTGGGTACTGCGAAAACTGATCCAACTGGCGTTGCAGCTGCAAGATCGGCTCAGGAATGGGTGATGTGCTTTTGCGGTTCATTATCAGCCGCCCCTCAGCGACTGAATGAACTTAACAGGGCACGCTAACTGGCGTCACGCACGCTTGCCGCAAACTCACCGAATGCCGTCGAGATTGGATTCCGGATCCGGGCACAGAGTATCGTGCATCGCGCACTCTATTCCCGGATACACTGTAAGCATAGCCGAGCCGCCTCGCCTTGTTGCCCGTTGAACAGAATGAAAATGCTGCCAGCCAGTCTGCTAATGGTAGATTACATTCTTTTCAATCGTGACGATCGAATTGATAGTTCCCAAGCTGATGCCAGAGGCCACAAACGCAGTTGCCGATATGGAACTCAGCCAGAGAGTGTCTGTCGACGTCTCGGAGGGAGATACGCTGAGCAACACAAAAGCGGGGATCGTGAAGTGCTGGTCGCTGCTGCTGACGTTGCAGAGAAAGGGCACCACGCTCAGCACGCTGCCTGGGATTTGAACCTCGCCTGCGATCTGGACCGTGCCGGTAGGGTCGCCACCGGTCTAGACAACATCGAGACCCTGGAACGATCCACTGTGCTGATGTTGCTTTGATTGGTCCATGTGAGAGGCTGAGGGATAGTGAAGTTTTGCGAGAACGGTCCGGCGTTGGCGAGGGCTTCGCTTCGGGTCCCACCCGTCCCGGAGACAGTGTAGTCGCCGGTACTTAGGTAGAGCGGCTGCGGATTTGTGCCGGAGCCGCCGCCGAGCTGGGCGTCATATCCCGGTGCGGGGAGTTGCTGCGAACCGTTTGGACCGGTGATCGTGATGGCCGGGCCGGCATCGAGCGTCGTACCGAGTACGTCAAAGATTAGCGGAAATGTTACGCCCCCGGTGCATGTACCCGCTGGCAGAGAATACGGATTGCCGAATAAAGGAGGGACGTAGAGAAATGCGAGGATTTGGGGATTTCCAAAGTATGCCTGAGCGCGATCCGTTGTAACGGTTGTGCTTCCGATCATGATGTTTCTACCCAGCGTGATATTGCCCGTGAACGAATTTGGGAGGGGCATCGCCGGATCGGGGCAGGATTGCCCCGCTGGAGCGATCGGCATCGTCGCAAAATTACTGACGACATTTCCGATCTGCACCGCGACCGGAACATGGCAGCCCGTGATGCCCGATGGGACCACGAAGTTAATTTAATCCTCTCCAGTGAACCCGCCTCGGCCACGATAGAAAACGCTCGCCGCCTGGGTGCCGACATAAACTGTCAAAGGAAGATTGGGCATGTCCACCTGCTGCGGCGAGGCGAATCCGTCATCTCCTAGTGAGGCGCCGATGCCGGTGCCCCAGATAACGGCGGTATCGCCCGGATTCGCGGGTGAATTAACGAAATACAATTGGTAGCTCGCACCCGTGATGATGCCCGCCCCCGAACCGTTCGAATTAACGGTGAAAATTCCAAAACTATTAGCGACCACCTGAAAAGAACCCGGATTACTAGTTTGCCCATTGTACGTGACCGTGAGCATCGCCGCCCCTAAAGGTATACTCCCAGGTAAGATAGCATTGACCAGATTGTGCCCGACGAAAATCGGAATGGCATTCAACGTTGTGCTTCCAGAACTAACCTCAACCGATACGCCGCCGAGCGTCGTCTGCAGGGGATACGCCTGTGCTGGACTGGAAGTTGGACCCAGATTCAAGCCATAAATCGAAAAGATAGAACCCTGTGCGATGGAGGAATTGGGCCAGCCAACTCTAGCGCATCGCTCGCTGCGTTCAGCACTCCGTTCGCTGCTATTTGAGGCTGCGCCGCGGCCGTCGCAGTAAACACGATCACGAAAATAGACAGCCAGACGACTGTTTTCATTTGAGGGTAGTCCAAATGAGTTTCTGTGCGCTCAACGATTAGCGGCGGCGGGTATTAGCCCGTATATTTCCCTCCAAAGGGGTTGCCGACAAAAGCTCGAATCTTCCCCGCGTCGACTTCGAATGTTCCGTAAAAAATATCAGCCCTCGTATCTGGGAAGGCCGTCCACTCCGGGAATCGCCGGTGCCCAAACTGCCGCACTGTCAGGCGCGGTCTATGACCCGTCCCATGATCCCCCAGCTTTATCGACACCAACCCAGGTTGATGCAATTCATCGGAGGCTTCGATCACGGCTCCTTTTGGAACCGTGAAAAACGCCGGACTTTGGCTTGATTGTCGGATGGCCACGAAAGGAGAAATTAAGCGAAGATGCAGTACAGCTTGCATACCACGCTCCAGAGAGTAGTAGTCCTTTGATTCTAGCGCCGAGCGGCGGACCATACTTTTTTTTGGGGGCGACAAAACCAGGTCGATTGATGAAGGAACTAAGGTGCAGTAAATCCAAGACTGGATTTGTTTTGAGACCACCAAGTCTTCCAGAATTCTGCATATTGCGCCGGCGTGAGAGATGAGCCAGAGCGCGGCGTATAAGCCCGAGTATCCGCCATCGCAAAGGGTCCGATCGTAAGATTCGCCTCCGCGAGATTCCCGTTCTTGTCCGCGAACAGAGAGTAGTATCCGAAGAACGCGGCTGCGCCAAGCTGGGCGTTCGTATCCGGGCTGCTCAGCAGTTGCGCCATGATCGGCGCTATTTGCTTTGTACTGATTTTCCGTAGTGCCGCTCCGGCGGCGGCATCCATCCCTGGAATGCCGGAGCCAATAAGTTGCTGGAGCGGCGCAATCGAGGCATTCCCGTTGGGCTAGTAATATTGGCTGATCGCGGTGAGAACTTGAAAGAGCTTCGGATTCGAGCCAAGCGAGGCTAGCTCGGCCGCAATCGCCGAAATCGCGGGGTCCGATCCCAATTGTATGGCCGCCGCCAAGCCGACCGCATGATGCGGCAGCGAGGTGGAGCTGATCAGTTGATTCAGAACCACAAGCGCGTCCTGCGGGTCCGCTTCCGTATTATTGAACAGCCGCCCGTCATCATAACCGCTCGGATTGGCGAGTCCGAGATACCACCGGATCACCGATGTCAGCAGTTGCTGATTAATCGTTCCGGTGGGCGGCGCCAAGGTCGAGGGATCATTGTTTGGGAGGAAAAAGTCGTGTTCTGTGACCAATCCTTTCACGAGGGGCACCGCCTGGTAGCCGCTAGCGCCCGAATGTAAAAACCATAACCCCTTCTGGCCCACAGCGCTCGGGGCCAACACTCCTGACTTAATGTACAGGTTTGGCGAAGGCATCAACTGGACGGAGAGGTTCGTGGAAGTGACTTGTCCTTGCAGGACCTGTCGTACCTGCAATTCCACGATCTCAAGTGCCGGTCTGGGGTCTGCCAACTGGGTAATCGTCGCGATGACGATAACGTCCGCTTGCTGCTGAAGGACACTGATGGGCACAGGGGCCCGGACATCTGCTCGTGCAGCCAGCTGACAAAGGATCGCCACGGAGATGACTAACGCGCTTTTAGTAACTTTGTGCATAAAGTCGGCCTTGCTTACCGTTCCGTCTCCGCTCAGCAGCGCGGATTACCGCTGCATGTGTTGTCCCCATGATCCTGATAGTACTCAATCGTGCCGTTATATACGCGCCAGCCTTGCGACCGCGTTGTCGTGCCCCCATTTGGCAGCCGTCGCTGTCACGGTGACAGCCGAGCACGCCGGGCAACGTCCAATGAATCATTGATGGATGCCCGGCGCAAAAGGAATTTTCGGAAAGCGGGGTCTGTTTGATGCGTTGCGCCCGTCATGGCGAGGTCTCAGGCGCGGTCCCGGTGGCGGGGCGCGTCTAGACTGTGTAAAAGGAAATAAATTTGCAATAATCGAGAAAGCTCGCCTTTCCTCGCGTCCCAAGGATGTACATATGAATCTCTGTATTGTTCGAACGGGACTGCGCTTTGTGGTGGGCCTCGCGCTCGGATGCCTGACGCGCAACGCGATAGCCCAGTCGCCGCCCGCTGCCGGAGTCACGTGCGACGTTTCGGCGGCGACGCCGATTGTTCCGGCAGAAGGCGTGGCGGAACTGATGGGGGATGTCGTGATCAAATGCCAGGGCGGTACACCGACGCCCGCGGGCCAGGCGATTCCACAGATCACTTGGCAGGTCTTTGTGAACACGGAGATTACCAGTCGTTTAGTTTCCACCTCGCCGGATCTCTCGGAGGCTCTGTTGCTGATGGATGATCCGGCTCCTCAGAATCAGCTTGTATGTCCGGTGCCGCAGTGCTCGATTCAAGGCACGGGAGGTGGCGCAGGCAGCGAACCGAACAGCCCGTATAACGGATCAGCCGGTAGGTATAACATCTTTCAAGCTGCGCAGATCTCAGGGAATAGTGTGGAATGGGCAGGTGTACCGTTCGATCCTCCGGGCGTGGGGCGGGTTCGAACCTTGCGGATCACCAACGTGCGGGCGGACGCGTGGCCAATCGCCAACTGTAACTGTTTGGGGCCTGTTTCGTTAGGGGTGTTCGTAACCACCGTGGGTTCGAGCGGAATCACCTTTCGCAATCAGCTATTCGCGACCGGGTTCTTCCAACCCGCCCTTCGCTTCACCCACACGACGGCAACACTCTTGTCTCTGTCGAATCACAACGTCGGCAAGATAGGTCCGGCGCCGGCCACCGATTTCACTATCACGTTTCAGGAGGGTTTTGCCGGCGCGTTTAAATCACGAACCGTCGCCGCGCGTCCGGACGACACTTCGCCTGCCGCGAATCAGAACACGCCAGGGACGGTTTATCCGAGCGCCAGTGGCTTTTATAACGCAGGATTCAACGGCACATACACAGGCGCCGGACTTGCTAGCCAAGGTACGCGGCTCATAGCTCATTTTGAAAATGTTCCTGCCGGTGTGAATCTCTTCGTCACCCAGCAGCCAATTGCGGGGTCGAGTGTTCGCGTTCAACTCGTCAGCACTGGCCCCGAAGGCAATGGACCGTACGATCCGATCGCTCCGGCTGCGAATGGGTTTGCACAGATTACCGCCTACGACGGCTCCGCGGTTGTGGTTTGGGAGGTGCTTTCCGCGAGCCCTGCCGATCAGGAGAACGTGCAATTCGGAGTGGCTGTTTCGTTCACGGTCGATTCAGCTTCCCGCCTGTTTGGAACGGCCACAGTGAGAGGAAGCCTGGCGCCGGTGACGGATCTGCGCATCGCCAGCTTGACGGATCCCGTGCCTCGATATATCGAAGGAGCCCCTCAACCGGCATTTACCATCACGGATCGTGGTGCGCCGGTCGTCACCGCTGCGGTTAATGCAGCGAATTTTGCCGCGAATGGCCCGCTGGCGCCGGGAAGCGTTGCGGCCATCTTCGGGCAGTATCTCAGTGCCAGTACGCAGGTCAATTCCTTGCTTCCGATGCCGGTCAGCCTGGGAGGTACAACAGTCCAGATCAATGGAATCCCAGCGCCCATCTACGCGACTTCGCCGGGGCAGGTGAATGTCGAGATTCCGTGGGAGCTTGCGGGCGCTGCGGCAGGGATCGTGAAGGTCATCGTGGATGGAGTTGAGAGCAATGCATTGACGATTCTGTTGTCCGACACTGCGCCTTACATTTTCGCGTCCGCGGATGGTCAAGGCTTGATTGCTCGCGCATTGCCAGTTGGGCCGGGCAGCACGCTGATCATTTACGGCACTGGTTTCGGACCAGTTCAGAATCCGCCTGCGACCGGTTCAGCCGCCGTAGATTTCACATTGACGACGATTAACGCTCCCGACGTCAGCATCGGCGGCATATCCGCGGAAGTTGTCTCTTCGAGCCTGACGCCCGGGATTGTGGGTGTGTACCAGGTGAGTATTCGCATACCGGCGTCCCTTACGTTTGACGTCGGGATTCCGGTGAAGCTATCGATCGGGGGAGTGGAATCGAATACGGTGACGGTCAATCTGCCATAAAGCGCTGGGCGAACTTTCTGGCGACCCAAAGACGGATCGCCCTAGCACTATGGCTGCCCTTTTATTTGCACACAAATCTTGGCCCCGTCGAACGAGCTGCCACGTCCTATGCTGACGGTAAGGTTTGTTCGGCCAAGCTCAGTGTTGCATGCAACGAGATAGTTTGGCGGCAGATTCGGTACGACAAAGTTCACCTGATAGAGGCCCACGAAGCCGGGCGTCAATCCGGAGAACACAGGTGTGTCCGAACTGAGGGTTGGGTTGTGCGGCGATACCTCGCCGTGAAAATTAAAATCGAAAGCGATCGAAACGTATGCCATCGGCGCTGATGCCGGAGTTGCGTCGCCGGATTTTACCGGGGGCGTCACGGGTCCGAGGCCGACAGCGTACAGGACTAGAGTCTCGCCGGGCTGAGCGGGGTTCGCACCTGTTACTAGCGTACCGTCAGCATGGGTAACCACGGTATCGAGCGTGGAGAGCGGCCAATCAATGTTCGCCGCAGCAGGATTGGTTAATGTGTCGCCGGTTCTCAAGATGTGAATTCGATCAGTCAGCGGCATGGCCTCGACAGTGGCCTGCCCGCCTCCCTCCTCGGATACGACCAGTTGAGCATAATTGGTGACGAGGATTGGGGGTGTGGACGAAGTGGGAACCAGTTCGAATGGGATTTGCAGGTTGATGCCCGTGATCGTGCCGCACGGTTGGAACACGAGGCTCCGGCATGCATTCACGGGAAATACGGCCAGCAATGGAACGGCGATGGGGCCTTGGGGGGACTCAGTTTGTTTCAGAGATACGGAGATTCCTCCCAATTTCGTCGGCAGAGGCACCGTCGTTGCGACCACAGGCTGAACGATTTTGTTTCCGATGCCGAGCACGAAGATCGTCGTCAAGCCGCCAGGTGCTATGAATATTGGTACGGAAGCCGTGTAGTCTGATCCAACCACAGCAGGCGATGTCTGTTCAAATGCCGGACTCAAGCAGCCGGCAATACAAACAATGAGAATTAGGTACCTCGACTTCTGCCTCATGGAATTCCCGCTTACATCACTGTTACTAATATAGTCGGGGCCCTATACCGTCAGCCACCCAACTCCGCATCCCCGGCGAAACTGCTGGATAGAAGTCCTCACTTTAAGAAAACCTGCTGCGTAGCGTCGCTGGCCACATCTCGATCAAACATGAAAAAAATGACTCGTCGGGGGAATCTGTGGGTCCTGGCGAGAGTTAGTTAGCGAGCGGACGGGGTTAGGAACCGTCTGAATTTCCGTCTCTACTCGTCCGCCGAGTGGCAGTCATGGGGGAAAGGCTGAAGCCGCGCAGTAGTATCTATTGCAGGAAGAAGTACATGCCGGTCTGACTGACCGACGCGCCGGGCCCGGTCAGGTACACAGGCGCGAATCCATGAAAGATGGAGGCCGGGAGACGGAAATTGATCTGCGTCAGCCCAGCCACAAAGCCTGGGGCGGCGCCTGCATAGATGATTTCGCCCTGTCCGAAACCCGCGGACCCGATTTGCAGTTGCGATTGCACCGCGAGGGGAGCCGCTCCCGGTGCGATCACTCCGGTTGCGAGCGTCGGAACAGTATTGTTCAATCCCGTCGCGTATACGGTGACCGTCGATCCCTGGCGCGCGGGATTGCTTTTCGAGTTCAGGCTCCCGTCCTCGTTGATCATCAGCAACTGCCCGGTCGCGCTGCCATCGGCGGTGAAGAGCGCGGGAGACATAGCGGCGAGTGGCGCTGTGATCGGCTGGATGGTAGCGGCACCGTTGAGAATCTGAATGGTCGCGGTCCCGCCGCTGTTGGCGCTTTCGAACGGAATCACCGCGCGGATCTGGTTCGGACCCGCGGAAAGCAGCGGCGCCGCCACGCCGTTGACCAGCACTTGGACGCCGCCGAGCAACGCGCCGATCTGCCCGTCGGACGCCGTCGCGGAGACCGCATTCGTAGGCCCGATGGAGCTTCCGAATATATCCACGATTTCGCCTGGCGCGATGGCCGTCGCATTTCGGCTGGCTGCATTGGCCACGCAACTCACAGAGCCAGCCGGCAGCGGCGCCGGATCGAGACCGGTGACGAAAGTGCCGGAGCCCGTCCATCCGAACGAGCCCGGAACGACGGAGAGCGTTGCTGCGCTGTTTCCGGCGAGATAAACCTCACCAGCGCCATCGATGGCAATAGCGTTGGGCGCGTCCGCACCGAGATATGTCGAATAGAGCAGGCGCGAGCCATCCGGGGCGAGCTTGAGCGCGATTCCTGTGGACCCCCATGTTGTTCTAGGATCGCACTGGCGCAGCGCACCGGCTGTGGTAGGAAAATCGAGCGCGTAAGTGCCTCCCGCCAAAACGGCGGCGCCCGAGGCGTCTACTGCCAAACCGCTGAGTCCGACATCAGCCGACGCATAGACGTAAGTCGAGTAAATCAGCGTCGCCCCCTCGGCATTCAGCTTTGTAACGAAACCCACGGCCAGATTGCCAGCGGCCTCGAAATCCGGCAAGTTGGTCTGAAACGCGCCTGGTGTGGTCGGGAACGTAGACCGGACCGCTGGCGCGCTGCCCGAGCCGAGTGAAATGCTACCCGCGACGTAAGCATTCCCTTGCCCGTCCACGGCGATACGGTTACCTGAGGTCGGGTAATTTGCGGCTAGATAGGTGGAATAGACCAGTTTCGACCCGGTAGCGTCCAGCTTAGACACAAAGGCTGCGTCCGGACCATTTGCGCTGGTTTGGAAAGCTCCGGGAGTGGTAGGGAGCGAGCCGCCGCGGTGCGCTCCCGCCAGATACAGGTTGCCTCCGGCGTCGGCGGCGATCGAGTTCAAATTCGTCCCCGAACCGCTTTCGCCTTGGAAGAACGTGGAGTAGAGCAGCCTGCCGGTGGCATTGAACTTGGCCGCGAAAGACGAAGTCCCACCATTTTGGCTCTGACCGAAGCCGGTCTGAAATGCTCCCCCAGTGACCGGGAAATCCGGCGAAGTGGTGCTTCCGACGATGTACGCGTTGCCGCTTGAGTCCCGAGCCAATGATGCGACTCTGTCGTAGCTGTTCCCACCCAGATAAGTCGCAAACAGCACTCGCGAGCCGGTGGGATTCAACTCCAGCAGAAAAGCGTTCTGCTGCCCCTTGAGCTGAGTCTGGAAAGCGCCTAGTGTTACGGGGAGATCGGTGGAGGAGACCCCGCCCGCGACCCACGCGTCGCCCTGCTGATCCACGGCAATCGCTGACCCGGTGCTTTGCGATGCCGCGAGATAGGTGAGATACAGCAGCGACGTTCCATCGTGGCTCAGCTTGGCAGCGAAGGCGACCGGGCAAGGGAAAGTCTGCGGTGGCGATTGCGGAAACTGCGAAACGCACGTGGCTGGCTTGTAATCGGTTTGGAACGCTCCGGCCGTCACCGGAAGAGCGGCGCTTGCGGTGCCTGCCAGCAAAACATTGCCATCGGCATCCACGGCGATGCCGCCAATTTGAACTTCGCTGCCGAACAGCGCTGTAAATTTGAGGGGAAACGAATAGGCTGACGCAGCCTCAACCCGACCGCTTGCCATCATCAGAACCGCCAACGCGGCGCAACGAGCTACAACGGACACATGACCTCCAGGGCAGGAGGACGCGGCGGATTCTGTTTTCAGTATATCATTCTGAAAATTGTTGGGCGATAGTTCGAAGCGAAGCGACCATAGTTCGAACCGACCAAGGACTCCAGGAAGGGGCGGAAGCATCGATGCGGCGTGTGGATTGTCGAGGCTGCGGTGCAGTGGTTGTCGAGGAAGCCCCCTGGGCCGAAGGCAAACGGTGGCATCAGCATCTATTTCTTCGCTATACTTGAACAAATGCCAAAGCGCAGCTATCTCGGCGAAAATGCAGCTGATGGTCCTGCTCGCAGCCGTACGACTGGGTGACGAAGCCTACGGAGTCCCGATCTCGAAAGAGCTGCTCATCCTCGCCGGGCGGGAAGTCGCCTTCGGCAGCATTTACGCAGCGCTAGACAGGCTGGAACAGAAAGGTTTTGTGACGTCGTTGCTTGGAGACCCAAAGCCCGAGCGCGGTGGCCGGGCGAAGCGCTATTTTCGTGTCACGCCGGTCGGCCTTCGAGTCTTGAGAATAACCCGTACGGCACTAATCAATTTGTGGAGCAGCATTCCTCTACTGGAAGGGAGGCGCACATGAGCGACGGCAAAACCGATCCGCCAAGGGGAGCCATTTGGTTCTTACAGAATGCGTGCCCTGGCGACAACGAGGCTTTAACGGGCGATCTTATCGTGAGGTTTCGCGAGGGGCGAACACACGCCTGGTTCTGGAGGCAGGTTCTCATCGCCTTTGCCGTAGGTGTTCTAGGCGAGATCCGACGGCATGGGCCGCATTTCTGCTACGCGAATCGCTGGAACGGTAATGCCGGTCGTCGTGCCATGGAAGATCGTGGACCGATTTCCCTTAAACGGGTCGCTCCTGCCGTGGCCGTGGTCACAACTAGTCTTAGACCTTCACGCAATCTTTCTACTTGCTTTGGCTTCATTGCCTGTGCTGGCAGCTGGGCTGGTGATCAACGGATCGTTTCGCTGGGTTAGCGTGTTTCGGACTGGCGTGATCAACTTGGCGCTGATCACGCTTCGCTATTATCTGTTCGATTTCTTGGGTCCGTGGTTAAGCCGTCCTGTGCCGGGCGATCCGTATCATCGGTTTCTTATAGTCCCGGCGGAACTATCGTCCTTCTTCATCTTCCTCGTCTCGGCTTGGCTGGGCTGCGTATCGCCTCGGCACTCCGATGAATTTGGACGGCAAGCAGAGTCATGAGATGCGATCCCGAAGGGATGCGCCTGAGTTATAGGCGGCATCTAGCAATCCATCGCGCCGCTACCGTTGGGAAAGATTTTTGTGACCGGTCGTTTTCCAGGCGGTGACCGTGCGCTAGAGCAGTGGCTGACAAGCCGGCTCATCGCCTTAATTACAAGTTCAGCATGTCGCCGAAGATTACCCAGCTTAACTCCCGCCTGACGCCGAGGGGTAGATTGTTCTGCCCTTGCCGACAACGCAGGATCTATCGTCCTCGGTGTTGTTTTCTTATACTCGGCATAGAGAGTTTCCACCGAATGGAATCTTTACTGAACGATCTCAGACAAGGGCTTCGCGTATTGTGGCAGAGCCCCAGCTTCACCATCGCAGCCGTCACAGCTTTGGCGCTCGGCATCGGAGCAAACACGGCGGTCTTTTCGGTGGTCAACACGGTGTTGTTGAAGCCGGCGCGATTCGCGGACCCGGAACGAACCGTGTGGCTCTCGACCATCATGCTAACCGGTCCGGATTATGGCAGTTCCGATCCGAAGTTCAATATATGGCGTCAACAAACCAACGTGCTCGACGACGTTACCGGGCAAGCCTACGCGAAGGTCAACCTGACGGGCGTCGATTCTCCAGAGCAGGTGCAGGCGGCGCGAGTCACGTCCGCGTATTTCCGGCTCGTAGGGTTATCCTTAGCAAAGGGTCGCGGCTTTGTCGCCGAGGAGGATCGCCCGGCCGGCCGTCGCGTAGTGGTCTTGAGCGACGGATTCTGGAAGCGGCACTTTGGCGGCGATCCAGGAATTATCGGCATGAGCATCATGCTCGATGGTGCTCCCTATGAAGTGGTCGGCATCACGGCGCAGGGCGTTCAGACGGAGGCTCAAGCGCCTCCCGATCTGTGGATTCCGCTTCAAATTGATCCCAATAGCAACAGCCAGGTCGAATATTTCTTGGCGCTGGCTCGCCTCAAGCCCGGAGTGACCCTCAGCATGGCGCGAGCGCAACTTCAGATCTCGGCTGAAGAATATCGGCGCAAGTTTCCCAATACGATCACGATGCAGGCCGGCTACAGTTTCGGCGCCGACCCGGTTGAAGATGCAATGGTCAATAACATTCGCCCATTGCTCCTGATCCTTCTCGGAGCTGTCGCTTTGGTCTTGCTAATTGCTTGCGCCAACGTCGCCAATCTCTTGCTTTTCCGCGGAGCCGGCAGGAGGCGCGAGATCGCTATTCGATTGGCACTTGGCGCTGCGCGAACTCGTATTGTCCGTCAACTGCTTACCGAAAGCGTGATGCTTGCGGTAGCCGGCGGAGCCGTGGGCTTCTTAGTAGGCAGCGCAGGGATTCGCAGCCTTTTGAACCTGAACCCCGCAATTCCTCGCGTCGGCGCGTATGGGTATCACGTTGCTGTCGATTGGCGCGTCCTGACTTTCACCGCTCTGATATCGCTGCTTACCAGCATCGTGTTTGGCCTGATGCCCGCGTTCGAATCCTCCCGGAGCGACCTGAACACCGGCCTGAAAGCAGGACAGTCCGGCGCCGGCTTTCAACGGAACGCAACCCGCTCAGTGCTGGTCGTCAGCGAAATGTCTCTCGCGCTTGTGCTTTTGATTGGCGCGGGTTTGCTCATTCGAAGCTTCATAGATCTCCAAGCAGTGAAGCCAGGATTTGACGTGCATAACGTATTGACGCTGCGAATGTCGCTTACCAGTTCACGATTCGAAACGACGTACCAGGTCAGTGAGCTCGTACGCGATGCCGTTCAGCGCCTCGGCAGCCTGCCCGAAATCGTTTCCGCGGGAGCGGCCTCCTGGCTGCCTTTCGAAACCGGGGCCACGCTGCCTTTTGTCGTGGTGGGCCGTCCGCTGAATGGACCGTCGCATGGGTTTGGACACTGGCGGAACATCTCGCCGGCGTACTTCGATGCTCTGAAGATTCCTCTTTTGCGCGGCCGCTTCTTTACCGATCGCGATGATGGAAAAACTGCGAAGGTCGCCATCATTAATCAGGCGATGGCGCGCCAATACTGGCCGGGAAGAGATCCGCTCGGCGAGCAAATTGATATTGCTCCGAATGTCGGCCCGGAGTTTGACGAGCCCCCTCGTCAGATTGTTGGAATTGTGGATGACATACTCGAAGATGCTCTTGACCAACGACCTCTACCAACGATGTATGTTCCGATCGCACAGGTTGCCGATGCTCGTATTCCCCGCATCCGGCAGAGCATTGTTTGGATTGTTCGCACTCGTGTCGAGCCACACTTACTGATCCCAGCGGTTTCGCACGAACTTAGGGGAGCGAGCGGTGGTTTGCCAGCCGGAGGTTTCCGCTCAATGAGCGAAATCGTAGGGCAGTCTACCGCCCGGCAACACTTCAATATGGAGCTGCTGAGCGTATTCGGAGGTGTCGCGCTCTCGCTCGCCGCCATCGGAGTCTATGGATTAATCTCTTTTTCGGTTCAGCAACGAACGCAGGAAATAGGACTCCGAGTGGCGTTAGGAGCTGGATCGGGCGATATTCTGAGAATGGTGGTGGTCCAAGGCATGCGGTTGGCGTTCATTGGAGTCGCCCTCGGCTTGTCCGCCGCGCTTGGCCTTACGCGCTTCCTCGCCGGGTTTCTATTCGGGGTCCATGCCCTAGATCCCGCCGTGTTCATAATTAGTCCGATTGCTTTAGCCGTGGTGGCCTTCCTTGCCGTCTGGCTGCCGGCACATCGCGCCAGCCGGCTTAATCCCATCGAAGCGTTGCGGCACGAATAGCCTGACGTGTAATTCTCCGTGCTGCAGTAGCTCATGCAAATCTGACTGCTCAGTGCCGAACCCAAGCCTCGACCTGTCGGAATTCCAGGCTCTCAATATGGGCCGCGCAGGAAGGCGGCACACTCAGGCTGCGGACGAAAAGCGTCGTTCGTACGGGACCTATCGATCATGACTGACGGCCAAGGGTTTACCGATTCATCGATGAGCCGACTGTCAGGTCTCAGCAAACCGAGGCCCTGAATTGTGAGCGAGTCTATCTACTGGAGGAGAACCGCTTCGGTGATCGTTTCGAGTACACTTTAGCGAAAGAAGATGACGGACTCCCAGAAGGACGCTTTGGCCGCCATTGTTGAGGAACGATGGGTTGATTTCCAAATGGCCCTCTCAGACAACAGGCGAAAGTACCCGGCTCAAGAATTCAAAAGGTTCGTTCAAGCAGTTCGAAGCTACATCGAACAGTGTCGGGATGATCCACTCGTCCATCGAAAGGTTGTGCAAGTCGTCAACGGTCTAACCAATTCTCTTGAAGTGGAGCGCCAACGGGTTCCAAACGAGGTCCTCGCCGAGGCGGAGCGATTGGAGTGTCTGATGTTCGCCGGATACGATCCACATTTCGAAGGCGATGAGCCGCCCGGACTGTGAGAGGAACTAACCCCGGGTCGCGTGAATCCAGACACATCGGCAAAACGCTAAGCCCAACCATTACTGGATAGGCGCTTAACGGGACCCAATTTGCTCAGGTATGCGCATATGCGGCTAGTTGCGTAATAAGGTTCGAAGTTTTACGGGCTGCGGCTAACTGAGTGAAACCTAGGCACGAGTGGCAACTCAAAGGAACACCTGGGAACCGTCAGAAATGCTTATTGGGAGTCGAAAGGGAGTTCATTTTCGAGAATTGGTTTTGCACCAATAGGTCGCCCACTTACCGAGGATTGTTCAAGCTGACATAGGAAGGAATCTGCGTCAGTTTGCCTCGGGCTGGATCAAGATCGTGTGAACTGCTCGTGTTCTACTACGAGAAGGAGGATCGTGCATAGCGGTCTCGTGAATCACCAACCATCGCGTGGCCGGCGATTCTCCAATGGCCAGAAGGATCGGCCCTACAAAGATCCATATCGCGTTGCATCGTGAGTTTCCGGTGAGCGTGCGTGACTGAAGGCATCGAAACTTGCTAGCGTCAGCAGAAGGCGGGAGGGCCAAGCAATGATGCGAGTAACCCACGACAGCAGCTTCGATGATGTGGAAGAACTGAGAAAGCGCTTTGAAGAATTCCGGAGCCAACATCAGACGAGGACGCGGCTGCCAGAAGAGCTATGGCGGGCTGCCGCGGAGATCGCGGGACGGCGCGGCATGAATCTGGTTTGCCGTTGCTTGCGGCTGGACGCGAATAGCCTTAAGAAGTGGATGGGCAAGGGAGTCAGTGGACCTAGGCCGAAGCACGCGAGGAGAAAACGCTTGGCAATGACGCCTACGGCAAGTTTCATGGAACTGCTGACGCCCGCGACTGGTGTTGCCGCGAGTTGCATCATTGAAGTCGAATCGCAACGTGGCGGGAAGCTCCGTTTGGAACTGAAGGGCGTCGCAACGAGCGAGATTGCGCAGTTGATTCACGGCTTCGCAGGCCAGTAAACCATGCTGCAGATCACGCCGCAGATGCGCATCCTGGTTGCGCTGGAGGCGGTAGATGGAAGAAAAGGGATAGACGGACTCGCACAACTGTGCCGCGAGAAACTGGCAAGCGATCCGTTTTCTGGCTGCGTGTTCATATTCCGCAGCCGCAGCGCCAAGTCGATCCGACTGTTAGTTTACGATGGCCAGGGCTATTATTTGGTCCAGAAGCGTCTCTCCAAGGGACGGTTTCGGTGGTGGCCCATCGGCGATGGGCCGGCGCGATCGGTGGAAGCCTATCAAGCACAGTTGTTGCTGGCCGCCGGCGATCCAGACACCAAAGCCGCCCCGATGTGGCGGAGAGTGAGGTAATCTTAGCCACGAAAACAATGCGTAAAAGGGCTTGCGTTCAAACAGATTTTCTGTCACACTGCTGCTGTGCCGGCAGAATGGCGATATCGAGGACGTGAGATTCGCAGTTCCGATATTGCTTTCCTTCGAGAGCTGATCAGCGAGCATCCTGAACTCAGTCGGTATTCCTTATCCAAGAAAGTCTGTGAGGCATGGCAGTGGAAGCAGGCTAACGGCGAGTTGCGCGACATGGTGTGCCGGGGTCTGTTGCTCATGCTGGATCGAGCGGGAGCGATTGAGTTACCTCCGGCACGGTGCGCTTCGCGGAACAGGCCCGAGGGACGTGACCGCCCCGAACCGTTAGTGCCCGACAATCGGCCCGTGCGTGGTCCTTTAGGTGAGTTAGGTGTGCTGGAGTTTCAGCAAGTGAGGCGAACACCCAATGAGGCGCTGTTTAATAGCCTGTTGGAGCAATATCATTATCTTCAGTATCAGCAGCCGGTCGGAGAACACCTGAAGTACTTGGTATCGACCAAAGGGCAAGTGATTGCATGCCTGGCATGGTGTTCGGCACCGCGGCACTTGGCGAGCCGGGATCGTTACATCGGTTGGAGCGTGGAAGCGCGCAAGCGCAATCTACGGTTGCTGGCCTACAACACACGTTTTCTGATTTTGCCTTGGGTGCAAGTGCCGCACTTGGCTTCACACATTCTAGGCCGCATGGCGAAAATTGTGCCGCGCGATTGGCAACAGATGTACGCGCATCCGGTGTATTGGCTGGAGACCTTCATCGACCCAGCACGCTTCAGAGGCACCTGCTATCGCGCGGCCAACTGGCAGTGGCTGGGAACCACTACGGGCCGCGGTCACAATGCGCCCACGAAGAAACGTACACAACCAGTAAAAGAGTTGTTCGGTCTTCCGTTGAGACGGCGCTTTCGCGAGTTGCTCAGTCAGTTATGAGGAACAAGGCAGCACGGCGGCGGATCGAAGTGAATCTGGAGGAACTGGATCGGATTATCGATCACGGCACGCGTGCGCCGATCAGTGAGTCGGATGGCCAGAAGATCAAAGCTGCACTGCATGCCATGGCTGACCGATTAACACCGAAAAGGAGCACGGAGAAGACTAGCGCCGTCCTACCGAAGCCCGCTCCGATGCCTTCTGTGCCAGCAGATGGTGAGGGCGGTTCTGCAGCCGGACACGGACGAAACGGCGCAGCGGCGTTTGCGGGCGCAACCAGAGTTTCGATCCCGCATGCCACGCTCCAGTCCGGCAGTGCTTGCCCGGAATGCGGCGAGGGAAAAGTCTACCGGCAAAAGGATCCGGCCACATTAATACGCATTGTGGGGCAAGCGCCGGTGAAGACCACGATCTTCGAGATGGAGCGACTCCGCTGCAATGCCTGCGGGGAGGTTTTCACCGCTGACGAACCGGAGACGGCGGGTCCGGCGAAGTACGACGAGACCGCCGTAGCCATGATCGCCCTGCTGAAGTACGGTACCGGAGTGCCATTTAACCGACTGGAAAGACTGCAAGGCCAACTGGGAATGCCTTTGCCCGCAGCCACACAGTGGGAACTCATGGCGGCCGCCGCGAAACCACTCCGGCTGGCGCTGGAGGAGTTGATCCGGCAGGCGGCGCAAGGCCGCGTGATGCATAACGACGACACCAGCATGCGCATTCTGCGATTGATCCGCGAGCCGGGCGACAAGCGGACCGGGATCTTCACCAGCGGCATTGTATCGCTGGTGGGTACATGGACCATCGCGCTATTCTTCACGGGAAGCAAGCACGCAGGCGAGAACATTGCCGAGGTTCTGAAACAGCGTGCGCACGGACTGCCGGCACCCATCCAGATGTGCGATGCGCTATCGCGCAACACGCCGAAGGGCGTCGAGACTCTGATGGCGAACTGCCTCGCCCATGGAAGACGGCAGGTGGTGGAGGTGGTGGATCATTTTCCGGAAGAGTGCCGGTATGTGCTAGAAACGCTGGGCGGCGTTTATCACAACGATGCCGTGTCGCGGGAACAGGAACTGTCGCCGGAAGACCGGTTGCACTTTCATCAGCAGCACAGCGGGCCGCTAATGAAAGGGCTGCATAAGTGGATGGAGGCGCAACTGGCGGAGCATAAGACGGAACCGAACTCCGGACTGGGCAAAGCGATCTCCTATCTACTGAATCACTGGTCGAAACTGACGCTTTTCCTGCGGCAGCCGGGCTCGCCAATCGACAATAACATCGTTGAGCGTTCTTTAAAGAAAGCCATTCTGAATCGGAGGAACGCACTCTTCTACAAGACGCTGAACGGCGCCGGGGTCGGCGATCTGTTCATGAGTCTGATTCACACGTGCGAACTGAACGGAGCCAATCCGTTCGATTATCTGACCGAGTTACTGCGGCACGCCGAGGAGTTGAAGCGAAGCCCATCGGAGTGGATGCCGTGGAACTACCGCGAGGCGTTGGCGCGGATCGCAAAGTTCGCCGCAGCGTAATATGATGTCTGTTTGTATGGCCGAAAAGGATCGACTTCGGCCAGGTAGATCGGGCCTCTGGAAATGCCTGTAAAACGGACTGTCCGCAACGCAAGATCCGGGAACGTTTTTGGCCAGCGACGAAGACCAGGGAAAATGTTCCGGGCCGGTCTATACGCCCGTGAGTCCACCAATGATCAGCAGACTTTGCCGATGCAGACGCGCGCTCTGCGGGAGTATGTTGCGCGGCGGGGCTGGACTCTTGCCATGCAGATCCGGGAGGTCGGCTCCGGAGCGATCGAGCGACACGCCCGCGAGCAAGTGATGGAAGCGGCGCGCCGCCGCGAGATCGATGTCGTGCTGGTGTGGCGGCTCGATCGCTGGGGCCGGTCGGTGACGGATCTGCTGGCGACACTTCAGGAGCTGGAGCATCTGGGAGTCGGTTTCGTCTCGCTGACTGAGGCGCTCGATCTCACTACTCCGGCGGGTCGCGCGATGGCCGGTCTGTTGGCGATCTTCGCCGAGTTCGAAAGGGAAATCCTGCGCGAACGAACTCGGGCTGGCCTGGCTCACGCCCGGCAGAACGGCAAAAAACTCGGCCGGCCGAAGACGGCGAGCCTTCAGGGCGCCGAGATTCGGAAGCTTTATCGTGCCGGTGTCGCCAAAGCGGAAATCGCCCGCCGCTTGCAGATCGGGCGCACCTCGGTGCGCCGCATTCTGGCAGCGAAGGCATGAAAAAAACAGCCAAAGATCCGATTCGCGAAGATCGCATCCACCAAGAAGCCATAGTGGATGCCTACGGGTCCGAAGAGAAGGCGATGAGCTGGTATTACTATCTCGAAAGCAAACTGACGTTTCCTTTCAACGCCCGCTGCATCCGCTCCCAAGCGACTTCTCCACTGCGGAAAGGAGAGACCGTCGAAGTGCGTCGCCTGGCCAAGCAAGACGCATGCGAACGCGACATGCTCGTGCAAATCCAATGGCAAGGCCGCAAAATGTCTGTCCCTCTATCTCAACTCGCCGCCATGCATCCCGACGAATCCACCGCGGAAGCCATTGGCGACTGGCATTACTGGGTGGCTCAGGGTTACCTGTTCTGAGTTCGTGCGAGCAATCCACATGAACCAACGTCAGTCGAAATCACAACCAAGGTGGACCGATGTCAAGGCTAAGCTCACGAGTTTTGATAGACCAGCCTTGCTGGGCTTGATCCAGGATCTCTACAGCTCCCACAAGGACAATCAAACGTTTCTGCACACCCGCTTCGGCTTGGGCGAGGATATGCTTCGCCCCTACAAAGAAACGATTGATCGCTGGCTTTGGCCGGACGCCTTCAGCAGGCAGGTTCCGTCCGTTCTAAAAGCCAAGCAAGCCATTTCCAATTACAAGAAGGCCATCGGCGACCCCGCCGGTCTGGCCGAGTTGATGGTCTTCTATTGCGAGCAGGCCTCCGGTTTTGCGAGCGACCTCGGCTATCAAGACGAAAGCTACCTCAATGCTCTGGTCCGCATGTTCAAGCAGGCTCTCATTATCGCGACCACTTTGCCCTCCGGCGGCCGAGACGCCCTCGTCGCTCGTTTGGATCGAGTTCGCACCATCGGCCACAAGTGCGGTTACGGCGTCGGAGACGACCTGGATTCCATCCTTGCCAAGCACGCCCAGCGCAAGAACCGTCCGTCCAAGCGCCGGTAATCCTGCTTCCGGTCGGATTTACGCTTCACGCAGCCTTGCCGAAAACTCACGTTGCATCCCCAAAAGCAGTGTAGATCATTTCAACCCGGGCCGGGCAAGCGCACCGCTACGCGCGGGCCGGTGGACCTTCGTTGGCCCAGCGAACGCGACTCTTCGCCTCACGGTGTTTAAGATCTGCATAGATCCGGTCCAGATCTTAGCCGTGCTCCACGGCTTAGGCGTCGCGCGGTTTATAGACTTCGCGCAGCACTTCGTCCTCCGAGAGCGTCTGGTCCGACAAGCTCTTCCGGGGTACAGATGGTCGTTTTTGTGTAGCCATGATTTGCCAAAATCTCTCTACTTCTCGCCGAATCCGAACGTTTGTGATGTGGCGAAAGTTCCAAGTCAGAAGAAACTCACATTCTTCAACACCCTCTGCCGCAATATGCACTGCATCTGGCCAGCCTTCGTGGGGATCGTGCCTGGAACGACGAGGAGCCTTGCTACTTCTAGTATCCTCTGATCCACAGGGAAAAGCGCTACCTGGTGCAGGAGTTTAAGGAGGCCGTGCCGGAGATTTGGGAGGCGCTTCAGCCGCGTCATCGATGTGGCTCGCATGAGCGGGCGTCGAATTGGTCCGTAGGGTCGAAGCGGCGCTTTGGTCTGCTTTGGCGCAATCGGTGTGATCTGCGGCACGATGCTGTTCAGGGCCGGCTTATGGTGCGGTCTACACCATTTGTTTTGAAGGCCCTCTGAGCCGTAGTCCGATCACCTCGGCGGCCTCTTGCCATGTTAGTTGGAAGGGGTCCGCTTGTTAATTTGAAATGCGGGGTTGAGGCTCTAGCGGCTGGAGCGCAGCGATCTTGCTGCGGTGCTCCTGCTCTTTGCCCTTGAGATCTTTGAACATCTCTGACAGATCGTAATCGAACCGCGCTACGTAGGCTTCTCGCGCCGCCCGAACCTCCTCCACGATTTCGTCCTCTAGATTCATTCCTCTTCTCCCATCAGTTCTTCTGGCGTGCAGATCGTCGGCAATTCAAATCCACGCCTTCTTACCACTTGGCGGGCCGCCCGCTGGATCTCGGCGTTGGCTATATGCCTGCAGTTCCAGGTGAGCAAGTATTCGCAAGCATACGCTGTGGCAATCGCGATGTGAAGTGCGTCGCCGGCGGCTTTGCGTGGAACCGCTCCTTCCGCTACGAGAGCCTCCGCTAATTCTAGTATCCCGCTGGTGAGTGCCAGAACGGGAAGGTCGGCCACGAGTTCCAACCGCTTCCCCGCGAGGTTTGCGTCTCCGGCGGCGGATTCCTGTAATACCAGCTCAGAAACATATAGATCAAACATGGGTCGACGGGATTCCCACCATTCCCGCGTGAGCTGCTGGTGGGCGGCGATTAGCAGACCACGGCTTGGCCGAGCCGCCAAATAGCTCGGAATCGTGGTTTCGAGGTAGACTTTGGCTGCCACTCAGATTCCAATCGCTAGTCTGTGGCCGAGATTGGCGTCATCGCCTGGCCGATCGCAAAACCTTTGGTCCGCACCGATTCGTTGCCCGCGCGAGTACCACGTCCCGATTCCATGGTGGCGAAACCAGGCGGCGAGATCCTCGTTGGTAGAGACCCGATCGAGGTCGTCGGACAACGACGAGATCGACGATCGGCTTCGCCACCATGCCGGGAACCGCCGTACTGCCGATATGCTCGATCTCCCGATCCCCCCGACCCAAGGCGACCTGGAGCCGATCAATCTATTCCTCGGCCTGCCTAGGCCAAGCCGGGTCATACGGGACGATCTGAATGCGCTCCTCGATCAAGGGCCGCGCATGGTGGGTCGAGGCCATGAGCTTCATCCATGATAGATCAGCGTTGGCCAGCACTCAACTTCTTCGCCACCCAAGGACCCAAAGGGTAGCTCGAAGTCTGGGTGCTTGCCCTCTCTTAGCTCCAAAGCGCTTGCTCTTGCTCGCCTCACGCCCGGGTGTAGAGTCAGTGCATTACTCCGCTGAAACACCCTCACTTGTGGGTAGTTCGCTGGTGGGGTGCCGACGGCGTTAGGCGCTTCAATTCGGGTTGTTGTTCATCAAGTCAGTCGAGTTCTTTAGCGCTTGACCGGTCCCAAATATTTGTCGAGCCAGTCGAGGCACTCGCGAACTGCATTTGGACGAGGAAAGGCCCCGTGCCCACCCTCGTAGATCACGTGCTTTTTGTCGATGCCCGGCGTACCGAGGAACTGGAAGAGCGGACGCTGCGACGACTCCAACGGGAAAGTGTTATCGTATCGTCCGTTCAACATGAGCACCGGAATGGTCACGTGCGTCACGAAGTTGAACGGGTCGGCCTCCGGGAGATAGTGTACTGTGAGCTGAAGACCCCCAGAAAAGAGGATCGCCGCTCTGATTCGCTTCTCGATCGCCGGTAGGAGCGCCCCTTCAGTCCCGCCCAAACTGAGGCCGAAGTAGGCCACCTTGGTGGCGATGTCTTTTCGCGTCTCGAGGTAATCCAGCGATCGGCCCAGGTCCTTCGACCACGCGATCTCGTGGTCGCGAAAGAAGGCAGGCGGCTCCAAATCGGTTCCCAAGCCATCCCGCCGCTGATACATGCCCTTGTAAATCGGGACCATCAGCGCCCGCCCGCTTTTTAAAAAGAACTCGTACGTGTCCTCGACGTTCCCGAGATCGAGCTTGTCGTCTAACAACGAAAACGCGCCCGGAAAAAACACAACCGTCTGGAACGGCGGAGACGCGTTCTTGGGAAGAAACAGGTATGCAGTTACACGCTCGTGGCCGTACGCGGCATCAAAGCTCACCTTTGCTCTCGACCAGCCCTCCGTATTTGTCATTTCGTCTACCTGAGCGTTCAAATCCCCTTTGTCGTAGACGTAAAGTGCGGTATATGCCTTAAAGACATCGTTCGAGACCGGCTTCGCCTTCCAATAGTCGCGAGTTGTGACCTCTACGCGCGCCGCCGCGGCAGCGGTTGGTGGCGAGTCGAGTTTGACGCATCGAAAACCGAAATTCCCACGGCGGTCCCATGGCGATTGCACGTCAGTGTGATTGAACATGTAGTTCGGCTCGCCGAAGCCTCCGCCCATGATTAACCGCTTCGCGTCCCTGGCCTCGTTCAAGCACCACTCCTTCACGTTGCCCGCCATGTCGGTCGTACCGAATCCGCTCAGAGCGCTCTCACTTCCAACCGGCTGGGTTCCTTCACGCCGGAAGTTACTTCCCGAAGCGATCAGAGGTGTATAACCAGCCGATTGAGAGGCAAGCGTCCAGTGGTACGCTGTAGGAAGGCTTTTGCCCGCGAACTCCGCGTACGCTGCTGCCTCGTACCAGCTCACACCGGCGACCGGATATTTCTCGCGCCCCTTCGGATAACCGCCCGCTTCCCACGTCGCTGGACCCGGGCGTCCCGTCGCATCGGAAAAAAGTGCGACTGCGTCTTCCCAAGGAACGGTATCCCCGTCTCTCACGAAGGGTTGCTTCCAGAACTCGCGCTTCTGGTAACCCCCCGCGTCGACGAACTTCTTGTACTCCTCGTTGGTGACTTCGTGCCGGTCGATGAGAAAGTCGTTGACTTGTGCGAAGGGGGCATAAGCGAGAGGATACGCGAGACCGACCCTCCCGCCTGCGACAACAACCATTTCGGCTGGAACGCGCCCCTCAGGACGAAGGTTAAACGTGAGATCGTTGCTGGAATGAAATCCAGGTGGAAGCGGTCCAGGAGGCTGGCCTATGAAAAATGTGGGCGCGAATCCGGGCTTGACGAGCCGCCAAACGTAGGTGTCCGTAGGCACGCGAACCTTCTTGAGAGGCGTCTTCCCCAGCGTCTTCCAGTTATTCGGATCTCCTCGATAGGACCGAAACGAGACGTCCGCCCCAGAAGGCACGCTGGCGATAGAGAGTTCTCCGGTCGCACGCATCCAAAGCTTCTCGACTGTCGGGTCATCTGGGAGTACTGCGAGTGCCTCCCGCGCCAGTGCCGCGGCTTTGACATACTCCCCCGCGTCGGCGAGCCGCGTGATCTCGGGCGTCGCCGTCTCGCTTGCCCACCGCTCACGTAACGACCCGCGCCAGAACCAACCTGCAAGGAGGCCGATCAAAACGACCACGGTCCCAACCGCGATCCAGGCATTCCTTGATAGCCTCACCGGCCGCTGTGGCACCAGTGTGCTTTCCAATGCTTTCAGCTCCTGTTGGACCTGGTCGGCGCTTCTGTAGCGATTCGCCGGGTCCTTTTCGAGCAGCTTCCGGATGATGGTCTTAAGCTTTCCGGGGACCGGGCTATCGCCGAAATCACGCGGTGGAGCGTGTAGTATCGCATCACAGACGGCCATTGGCGAACTTCCGATGAACGGGCGTTCCCCCGTCACCACCTCATAGAGAACTACCCCGAACGAGAAGAGATCCGTTCGGTGATTGACTGGGAGTCCGCGCACCTGCTCGGGCGACATGTAGCCAACTGTGCCGGAGATCTCACCCTCCGGAGTGAGGGCGGCGGTTCCGGACTCTGACGGTGGCACCCGCCACGCCAGACCGAAATCCAGCAGCTTGATGTGGCCATCGCCGCTCAGCATGATGTTGGCCGGCTTCAGGTCGCGATGGATTATTCCCGCGGCGTGTGCCTTCGCCAGCGCGGCGGCAATTTGGATGGCGTTGTCGAGCCCGCGGGCCAAGGGTAGCCCTTTGGCCGGGATCGCGTGGGCGAGCGACGGGCCCTCCACATACTCCATTGCGATGAAATCCACACCGCCTTCGGATCCGATCTCGTACACCGTCACGATATTCGGATGGTTCAGCGCCGACGCGGCGCGCGCTTCTTGCATCAGCCGCTGCCTGTACTCCGAATCGGCCAGGTGCTCCGGCGGCAGAACCTTCAACGCCACCTCCCGATGCAGCCGCGTATCGTAGGCCCTATAGACCACGCCCATACCGCCTTCGCCCAGCCTGTCATCAATGCGGTAGTGTGCCACGGTATCGCCGGGGGCGAGTTCGGCGGTAACCGGGAAGAACGTTGTCGTTGGACTTTGCCAACTGGGCTCTTGGTTCCCCACCAACAACCGCTCCACTTCGGCGCGCAGGTCCGTATCCCCGCCGCAGGCCGACTCCAGAAATCGGAGCCGCTCCGATTCCGGGGTCTCCAGCGCCGCACCGAACACTTCCCGGATCCGAAACCATCGTTGAGGTGTCACGCCCGGGCTCCCGCACTCAACCGCGATTTCATCCAGCCTTTGGCCATCGCCCAGTCAAGCTTGACGGTGCGCGTCGCGATGCCCATGGCCTCCGCTGTTTCTTCCACCGATAGGCCGCCGAAATAGCGCAACTCCACGACGCGGGCCTGTCGGGGGTCCAATTCGGCGAGACGGGCCAGTACCTCGTCCACTGCCAGGATTTCTTCGGTCTGATCGACGCCCGAACCCCTCTGATAGATCTCTTCGTTTAATGTGACCGGAACGCCGCGCTTGGCGGCACGGCGCCGCCGAGCATGATCCACGAGCAATCGGCGCATCAGTTGGGCGGCCACGCCAAAGAATTGCGCCCGGTTTTGTAAGTTATCGTGGCTCTGCTCCACCAGACGAAGGAAAACTTCGTGTACAAGGGCCGTGGGCTGCAACGTGTGACCTGCGCGCTCGCCCCGCATTTGATGGTTGGCGATGCGGCGCAATTCCCGGTAAACCAACGGCATCAGCCGGTCAAGGGCATCGCTTCGACCTAGCCTGACCTCGGCCAGCAACCGGCTCACCTCGCCACGAGTATCCGCCATATCCCGACCATCAATTCTAACGCTCTGATCCCTGGTTTTGGATTTTCTCGATTGTTTGCCCCTAATACCGTGTTTTTGCGCGTTATGGCTTGGAGCAGCGAAATGGATAGCGGTGGGTGAGTCTTTTGGCGCTGCGGACAAGGTGACCGTTGGTCAAATTCGACGGCGCTTTGTTGGAGCCCTTTAGGTATAAACGGCAGGCAGAAACACGCATACAAAGAGATTGAGATGACCACTTTAAGTTTACGTCCCGCATTCACAGGCTTACGCCTTCCGAGGTCACCGGGCAGTTTTTCAGGTCTGCGCCGCCGAGGAGGCCACTTGAACACTTTAGGGAGAGCGATTGGATACGCCGCCAAACCGATACGTCGGTTCTTACTCGTGCCGGCTTTCCTGCCGTTAGCGGACCAGCAGTACATAGTGAACAGAGTGGCTGGCGAAAGCCCTGGACCCGAGCCGGCGACCAACGCGGGGCTGAATATTTCAGGCGTTACTATCGATCAGGCCGAGAACGTCTATTTGTCGCAGTACAGCCGCGTCTTTAAGGTCGACACTCCCGGAAACCTTGCAGTCGTTGCCGGCAAATGGATGACCTTCAACGGGCAAACCTCCGGCGGCGACGGGGGGCCTGCAACTCAAGCTTCAATCAGTTCGGCAAGCAGTATCGCAGTCGACGCGTCGGGAAACATTTATAGACGAAGACAAACGGTCTGCTTACCCCGGAGCATATTGGTGTAATCGCATAATGGTTGAACCGATCTGGTGGGAAAGCGACTATCGAGAACGGACGAACCCTGAGCTACTCACCCGGCTTCTCCGTGCGGGAGTTCCGGTTCTTGAGTTCACGAAGTGGCACGTCTTGGAAACGCGGCCTGGCTACTGCAAGACCGTTCTTCCTATATCCTTCCAATCCAGCAACCAGCATGGCGTACACCAAGCTGCCTTGATTGGACTTGCGGCTGATTATACCGCCGGTATTGCTCTTGGCAGCCTAATTCATGGTGTCCCAATCGTTGGTGTTCACCCCCAGAAGGGTGAAAACGGCGCGGCGCTATGGGCTGGCACCTTGAGCGTTCAATACAAATTGCCCAGTTCAGCGGACCTAATAGCGGTGTCTGAAATTGAACCTGAACGATGGGACCGAATCCGCCGTCGCTATGCGGCGGGCAATACCGTTCTCGAACGCGTAACAACTTCCTTGCGAAATGGTGCTCACGAAGTTGCCACGGCCGAGGGGACCTACTTTATGCGAAAGTCCACAATGCTTCGCCCTAATTCTTCGTGTTCAACGCCGCACCCTCTTTTTGAGCAGAAGCTCAAGGCGTCAGCGCGTTTGATCGCCGCTCTGCGGGCGCGGGAGACTGCTCGAGCCCCATGGCTGATCAATGACCCTTATGCGTCTACAGCGGCCGGTGACCACGGAAAGGTTCTTGCCGAACGCCTTCTTGTCTCCTCGCCGCAACTCCAGCCGATGGTCGCCGCACGTACGAAGCACATTGATGATCTCATTGAGAAGTCCAAGGGTTTGAAGCAAGTAGTACTGCTGGGCGCTGGTTTCGATTTTCGTCCGTTCCGTTTGGAATTTGGATCCGAAGTACAGGTGTTCGAAGTTGATTTTCCTTCGATGCTCATGGAACGAGAGCGCCTCATCTCCGAGCTTCAACTAAAGGGCGGCGTAGTGCGCCACTCGATAGCGTGCGATATGGAATTGGAGGATTTACGGAAAGCGTTGCTCGACTACGGATTCGACCCTTCGGCTAAGACAGTATTCATCAAAGAAGGTACAAGTATGTACTTGGATGACGAGGCGAACAGAAAAGCGCTTCTTGCAGTAGCATCCCTGATGGAAAACCCGGAAAGTCTGATTTGGGTTGACTACGTTCAACAGAAGTTATTCAGGGTCCGTCACTCTGAGCCCGCTGTTAATAGCTTCCTCGATTCAATGGAACGCCTCGGGGAGCCGTTCATCTTTGGCGTAGATAATGCAAGCGAGTGGCTCGGAAGTTTCGGTCTACTGTTAGAAGACGACGCCGATACTCAGACCTATTTTCCGGAGCTTAAGGACAAACCAGTGTACCCCCTGTATCGGTTTGCGGTTGCACGGAGGGGCGGCATAAAGCCTTTGTGAAACACGCAATGGGTCCAGAAATCGTTGGCCGCATCATCGCCGCTGGATTGGCGCTGCCAAGCCATATTGTCATGAATCGTGACTTGGCAGCGGAATATGACGTCACGGAAGAATGGATCGAGCGGCGGTGTGGAATAGAACGCCGATTTGTGGCCCGAGATGAAACAGCGACATCACTAGGAGCTGAGGCGGCCCGGACGGCAGTAGCAAACTGCGAGGTTAGACCGGATCTTCTTCTGTGCGCCACTTTTTCGCCTGACACATTGTTAACTCCTATTGCACCCGCCATCGCTCACCGGGCGGGATTGGGCCAGATCGCGGCCTTCGATCTTAATGCAGCCTGCGCCGGCGGGCTTACTGCATTTCTTTCATGCCTCGTCTACATCGCTTCAGGGCTGTTTCGGAACGTGCTTGTGGTCGCCACGGATACCACGACAAAACACCTGGCCCAGAACGACCTGAAGACCCGCATGCTGTTCAGTGACGGGGCGGCCGCATTACTGCTTGGACCATCCACGGGAGATTCCGCCACACTGCGAGTTATATCGCATCGATTCGGAAGCGATGGAGCGGGCATTGGCCTATTTTCTGCCGAATGGTGTCAACAGCGTGAGGGAAGACCGCATGTCAACATGAATGGGCCAGCTCTTTTCCGGTTTGCTGTCGAGGCTGGAGTACGGACGTTGACTGAGTTGTGCTCGGATGCCAACATTGCTCCCTCCTGTCTAAAGCGCATTCTGATTCACCAGGCGAATGCGCGGATCACTCGCGCGATCCGAGACCCGTTCGCCATCCCAAGAGAACGGTGGCCTGAAACACTCGGGCTAGGAAATCTCGCCGCCGCGTCGCTTCTATTTCTGTTGGCTGATGAATTCACTGGTCGTCGTCTCGCAGGCGGTGACCTACTAGCTCTAATCACTTTCGGCGCTGGCCTAACGTGGGCCGGATTGATACTGGAGGTGGGATGCTAAGGCGACCTATAAGTTGCCTCCCTAGCGCCGTGGGGAGCGATCAAATCAGTGGTCGGATGGTTCACGCGCAGCGTCCAAGTGTCAGGCGATCCTGGAATCACCGCCGGACATTGAGGCTAGTCTCCTATTGCCGCGAGCCGGTGAAAGCTTGGCACTAATCGAGGAAGCACATGGATAAACTGACACACGATGGCCCATTCCCGATGTCAACAGCGCCGACCGCCGGTCTCGGTTACGAAAAAATCCCTTTTGTAAATGTTCTGAAAAGCGCATTCAACGGCCCCAAATTGGCAGTTCAAGCCGCAATTAAGAACGCCAATCAGTATGAGACCTTGCTTAGCGACATTCTGAACCCGCTGCCGCAAGTGGATTTTACACGTGAGCAGCTCTTCTTAGTAGCGGCAGGCGAACAGGCTTCAAACAGTTTCGATGTGGAAATCACTTCAGTTCTATACCTCTCTGACAGAGGCCAGAATCGCCCTGATCTTTCGTTGGTGTCCTTTGAGGAGCACAATACCGGAGGACTACTACACGTCATAACTGCGCCGTGGCACCTAGTCAAGACACGACTACTTGCAGGTGAAACACAATTTGATCCGACGGCAACCATCAGCGTTTAGTTTAGCTAGCTCTAAGGAGTCAACATGGGAATGAAGCGTGCGACAGTCGTTCCTTACTTTATCGCGGCTTTGCTTTCGTCAGCTTTTGCGGATGACCTGAGCGACCTCAAGCAAGGTGTCAAATGGAGTATTTTCCACGAAGGTTGTCGCGTATACGCGCCGGACGACGGGATCGGAAATATAACGCAGATCAGGCAGTGCATTTACTCCACCCAAGCCCACAATCAACACTTTGAGGACCTTCTCGGCAACGTGAATGACGCAGTGCTGCTCGACGCTGTCAAAGTGGCCGTCGCGGACATTCCGGCAGAATTTGATTTGCGCGGAGCTTTCCAATGGGTCATGTACCACGAAGGCCAGAAGGAAACGATTCGGGTAATGTTGGGTCGCGCAGACTTCGAAGGCATCCGTAGTCTCTACCACGACAAACAGAACCACAACTCAAATGCCCGTAACCTGCTGGCTGCCGTCAGCAATGCTGATATACGCAGCCTCGTCAATTCGCTATAGGTACCAAAGTGTTAGCCCCCACCGAAGACATGAAGCCCTCACCTATGAGAGACGGGGCCTATTCTGCGATCATCGCATCCACACCCGTGGATCGAGAGAACGCCTTTAAAGTTCGCTATTCCGTATATATCCAGGAGCAAGCGAAAGCCTACTCCGCCGCCGACCACGAGCGGAAACAGCTCACTGATGACCTCGATGCGACCGCGGCGATCATTCTTGTCGCGGATACAAAAGGGCCGTGTGGAACGGTGCGCGCGAACTGGGCACATTCACCAGATGTCAAGGCGACTTACGCTCACCAGTTTGAGCTTTCGCGCTTTGAGCAAATACATCCGCGTTCCATCAGCATATGTTCAAGGCTTGCAGTCCTTCGCCGCTGTCGAGGCAGTCGAGTGGGGAGAATGCTTTTTGCAGAAATTTACAAATACGGACTGCAGAACGACACAATCCTTTGCTTCGCCGCGTGTGCGCCAGCTTTGAAACCGCTTTTCGCAAGATATGGATTCCGGGAATACCTACCGCCGCATCATGATCTTGCAGCAGGGTTACTTCATAGAATGGTCCTCGTATTAGACGATATAGATTATCTCGAAAAGATTCATTCCCCCTTTGTGGTCATTGCGAAGGAGCTGGCCGTTGTTGGCTATGCACGGTTGTGGCTGAATGAGATCTTCGCGGGCAACACCCACACAGGCGGCGCAGAGGAGACCCGATGACCGAAATCGCGTTTCTCGATGTGATTCAAAAACAAGTCGAGTTATTTTCAGAACTCATGCTGTTGAAGAGACTGGATGCCGGCACGTTCTCTCTGAGCGACTATCAACGGATTCTGCTAAGGCTCTTTCACCAGGTTTGCGAAAGCGCGAATACTTTTTCCCTGGCCGCCACCTTCGTTGAACCCGCGCGATTCGAAGTGAAATCTTACCTCATGCGGCATGCGGAGGAAGAAAAGCTTCATTGGCAGTGGATTCTGAGCGATCTTCGAAATACTGGATACAGTGGTGTTGACCCTCTCATCAGTCTGCCATATCCAGAAGTAGCGGCATATATCGGATACAACTACTACGTTGCTCTGAAGTGCCCTATCGGGCGCCTCGCGATAGCAGCGATGCTCGAATCAATAGGGGCGAATTTTGGCGCACGTTATTCGGCCAAACTGATTACCGTATTGGGGCTAAACAAGGACCAAGTGGTATTTTTTCAAGGACACGGTGACACTGACGTTGGACATACCCGTGAAATCGTCGACGTGTTGCAAAACGCTCAATTGAGTTCTGAAGAGTGGAATACGATGGCGGGCATAGCCGAGACGGCTGGGGCGCTATATCGGCTAATGTACGAGAGTGGCCCGTGGTAGAACCAGCCTATAGAATAGGGTCGAGCCTCCTACTTCTGATCTCTTTCGGCTCGTTCGCATGGGCAATGCGATGGTTGTTCACAAAGCCTTCTGGAACGAATCGGTGGATGCGTTTAATTGAGGTACTTGGCTTGATTTTTGTTGTCGCTAATTTTGTTGTAGTTCTACTGTTGCCAAAGCCTCGGGATCTGAACATTGCGCTAGGGTGGGCGCTCTATGCTGCTTCCATCGGCCTCTTCTGGTGGTCGGTGAGAACAACGCGAGATCGGCCACTTTCTTGGGCGTTTTCCTGGGGTCAACCTGACCATTTGGTCGTCACTGGACCGTACCGGCTTGTCCGCCATCCTTTCTACTCGTCCTATTTGTGCGCGTGGGTAGCGGGGGTCTTGACCACTGCGTTCTTCCCGCTAGTAGTGTGTGTCGTTTTGATGGCCTTTCTTTATTTGAGGGCATCCGAATGCGAAGAGAGAAAGTTCTTGGAGACTAGCTTTAAGGATGAATACGCTGACTACAAGGCGAAAACAGCTAAGTTCGTTCCATTGATATTTCTTTTGTAAGACCACATCCCATTGGGGTGCGTGGAAGCCGACCTGAGTGCCACGAATGCTCAGGCGCAGGGCCTTGACTGAATTCCTTCGGCGATGCCGGACCCCGAAGGCGCCCTTCAGATGCCGGCTTAGGGGAGGACGATGCTCCGTCTAGCAGAGTCTCGCGCATCCAGCCGGGCTCTCTATCTGATCGGTACACATTTTCGCTCCTCTCAAGGATGAACACTGATGCGGCTCGCCTTGCGAAATATCGTTCACGATCGGTTGAGGTTTTTCCTCACTATTGTAGGGATCGCTTTTTCCGCGTTCCTAATGATGTTTCAAGGGAGCTTGCTTGCGGGCTTCGAGCGGGCCGCGTCACGAGTTATAGATTCTATCGATGCCGACCTGTGGGTGATGCCCAGAGGGGTGCAAGCTTTTGATTTTTCGCCCCCGCTAAGTTCAAATTATTCGGGAATCGTCAAAGGGATTGCCGGAGTTCGCTCAGTTCACGAAATCGCCACTGGTATCGCTTTCTGGCAGCGGCCGAATGGTACGCGCAAGACCATTGCTGTGATTGGAAGCGAGGTTGGTCTTCCCGGCAGTTTTCCTCTCTCCGAAATCTCTGTACTATTGCCTGAAAATGTGCTGATTGACGCGAGTGACCTCGACTCTCTGGGGCTAACGGAACTGCCAGCCGATGTAGAGATCAACTCGCATCGCCGACACGTTGAGCGATCAGTCTCCGGATTCGGATCGTTCTTGGGTAGTCCCTACGTTTTTGGGCGGCTTTCGGACGCGCGGAATTGCCTTGGCCTTAACGCGGAGGGGGCGATGTTTCTGCTGTTGCAGGTTGAAGGACGGCCTGTATCAGCGGTTCAAACTGCGCTTCACGAACGAGTTCCCGAATTAGACGTACTCGATAAAGAGCAGTTTTCAGCGCGTGCCAAGCTGTATTGGACTACTCAAACAGGCGCCGGAGGGGCACTGTTGACAGCAGCTGTGCTGGGGTTCATCGTCGGAGTCCTTATTGTTTCTCAAAACGTGTACGCCACAACGATGGAGAACATCGAAGAGTTTGCGACCCTGAAGGCGCTTGGGGCTTCAAGGTTTTTCATTATCAGAATTGTGGTCACACAAGCCTTGGTTAGCGCCATCCTAGGATGTGCCGCCGGTATGCTTCTAAGTATTCCCGTCACTTCTTTGGCACGGAAAGCAATCGCTTGGATTTACACGCCTTGGGAACTATCAGTGGGGCTTGCGGCAGCAACGTTGCTACTCGCGGCTTTTGCATCAATAGCTGCGGCGAGGGCAGCGCTCACAATCGAGCCAGGGAGAGTTTTCCGTGCCTGAGACGGCCTTAGCTGCACACAACATCTCCGTCACCCATGGCAGAGGCACTCTGTCTGCGAGGGCTCTCGACAGCACGTCGGCTGAGTTCAATCGTGGACAGGTTACGTTGCTCATGGGTGCGTCGGGGAGTGGGAAGCCTACCCTCCTCTCGATTCTAGGATGTCTTCGCAAACCTGACGCAGGGCACATCACGCTGTTAGGAATGGATCTGAAGCGTGCTGATGAAGAGGATCCGGTGCTTCTGAGACGTGGGCATATCGGGTTTGTTTTTCAGTCATTTCGTCTATTCCGCTCGCTTACTGCATTGGAAAATGTCAGGATCGGTCTTCAACTGTCTGATCAAAAAAGAAAATCGCGGGCAGCAGAAGAGGCCTTGGAAGCTGTCGCTCTTTCGAACCAGCGGCATCTGCTTCCTGAGCAAATGAGTGGAGGAGAACGACAGAGAGTTGCAATTGCTCGCGCGCTCGTCAAGAACCCTCAGATCCTCTTAGCAGATGAACCGACCGCAGCCCTCGATAGCGTTTCCGGGCAGCAAATAGCGGAGTTGATCCGGTCATCTGTCAAGGCTCGGGGCATGGTTGCAATACTTGCGACTCATCATCCACGGCTCACGCCCCACGCTGATCGCATTATCCAGATTCATGATGGAAAATTGCGTAGTAGTGGTGAAGGGGGCGTCCCGTGAAGATTGCTGCCGCTATCGTGATTGGAATGTTGCTGGGGGGCGCCGCCGTCTGGCTAAGTTATAACCGCCCGGTTGCCAAGTCCTCTTCCATCGCCGCTGCCGCTACGTCTCCGCTGCTTCCGGTGATAGCCGCCGCCGAGGGAAGAGTGGAAGGCCGAACGCAGAACATCGAGGTGGAGGCCTCTGCCAACGGGGTGGTTCAGTCTCTAATCGTCAGGGAGGGTCAAAAGGTTGCGAAGGATCAGATTATCGGTCAAATCGCGTGCGAGAACCTCGATTCTGAAGTCCGAGCATTGGAAGCCTCGCGGGAGAGCGCCAATCAGGCTCGTGTGCGCTTGCTCAGAGGGAGCCGCGATGAAGAAAGGCGTGTCGCCGAGCAGGGGGTCGCTGCCGCGCAGGCGATCGTAGATCACGCACAGCGGGAGAACGATCGCATGCAATTCCTAGCTTCCAAAGATGACGTATCTCAACAAACTGCCGAAAACGCGAAACGGGATCTAGCGACGGCAGAGGCCGCAATCAGATCGGCTTTGGAAAAACAAAAGCTCGTAAACGCCGGACCCTTGCCGGAGGAGGTCTCAAAGGCAGATGCCGATGTAGCCACCGTCGACGAGCGACTGCAGGCGACTGTGGCGCAGCGGGACAAGTGCGTTATTCGAGCGCCAATCAGTGGAACGGTTACTCGGGTCAACATGCGAGTTGGCGAGGCATTCAGTACCGTTGTGCCCCGGCCGATTGTGACAATGGCCGATCTCTCCGAGCGTCGGATTCGGGCAGAAGTTGATGAACGTGATCTTTCCAAGATTCACGTCAACCAGCGGGTCCGGGTTACCGCTGAGGGCCTCCAGAGACCGTTTACCGGCAAAGTGACATGGACCGCAGTGCTGATGGGCAGAAGGACGGCGATGAGCACCGATCCTGCGGAGAGAGCTGATCGAGATATTCGAGAGACCCTCATTACACCAGATCGTGGGGCAGAGCATCTTCCAATCGGGCTTCGCGTCGTGGTGGAGTTCCTCCGAGACTGATTTGCCGCCTTCCCTCTCTGTTGTAGTTGAGTAGGTCTCGGTCATGAGTTGGGTCATGCGTTTCAACCTGCCGCATCCTCCTGGCTGTGACCAACCCATACCGGGAGTCACGTGCCCATACGACGCCCTTATGTATGCTGAATACGCAAGTTATCCAAATACTTATCTATTACCGCTGGGTAAGGTGACGCTGAAGTCCGAGGCTTTTTTCACCTCTCTGGATCTTCCATCGGACCTGCCGGCACTCGGACAACGTACCGCATCGGCAAGGGGAGCCGGTTCGGAGGGCAGCAGAGCAACATGGCCTGCCGTCATCGTTCCATGCCGTGCACGTGGGATTCGTTGACAGCCCGATCCTGGGCGTGTGCTACTTCGGCGCCCGAGGAACTCTCCTTGCCGACGTCCTGTGCTGTGCCGGGGACCTTTGTGAAGCTTTCGTCACTGCCGATTGCGGAATGTTTGGACCTGTCGTGAGAGAGTTCATTCGCGAGTTGCTCGGCATCGTTGGTAAAAATCTGGGCATCGTAGCGACCACGGGAGACGGCGACATAGGCCAGACGGGAGTTGATGAGCTGCTCGTGCGTGTTCTCGGTGTCCACGTGAACCAAGACGCGGTCGGCGGTTGTGCCTTGGCTGCTGTGGCTGGTGACCGCATAGCCATAGTCGAGATGCGAATGGTCGCGGAGCTTCAGATCGACCTTGCGCCCGGAGTCCAGGCGGATTTGTAGATTGCCGTCGGCATCCATTTGCTCGATGGTCCCAAGTTGGCGATTGGCGATGTGTTCACCCTTGTGCGGGGCGGTGAACTGGACGCGGTCTCCAGCGGAAAACACTCGCTCGGCTTCGCGGTAAGCGTTGACGCCTTGCAAGCGGCGCGGGTCGTAGGTGATCTGCTCGCCGTCGCCGCGCTCAACTGAGAGTAGGTTCTGGTCAGCGTCTACACCTGTGACACGAGTGTACTCGCCGGCTTCTACTCCGACGGCGCGGCTGCCTTTGGTGTATCGGATTACGTCGCCGGACGCGTATTGTGCAGCCCACTGACGGTCCGCGCCTGTGAGATCCTGGCGCGGCGTAAGAACCGTTTGCCGATGCTCCTCCTCGGAAACTACGCCTCTGGCTTGCAGCTCGTCATGAATGAGCCGGTTGATTTCCATGCGCGAAGCGTTGTCCGGGGAGACGACCAAAGTATTTTCCGGGTTCTCAGCATAGCGCTCCGCTATCGCTTTCATGCGCTCTTGTGGATTCGCGAACTCGTGTACTCGCCCTTGCTGCGCCAGATTCTCGATGGCTTCGCGCACTTCGCCGCGCGCGAGCTGCTCGACCGCCTCTTTCAGCAGAGGGTCCGTCTGGCGGACGATTTGATCAAGCTGCGCCGTGTGCATTCCGGCCTGCTGCAACTGCTCGAACGGCTTTCCTGCTTCGACTCCCTGGTGCTGGCGCGTGTCCCCCACGAAGATCACTCGATCTCGGACGTACAGTCGCGCCAGGAATTCATGCACCTGTTTGGTGCTCGCCAGACTTGATTCATCGACGAAGTAGAGATGGCGTTGTCCGTCATTGGCCTTCTGTCCGCTGGCCAGATGCTGTTGCAAGGTATGCGCGGTGATGCCTGCTTCTTCAAGTTGCTGCGCCGCGCGGGAAGTCGGGGCGAGACCTTCGACCCGGTAGCCTTGCTGTTCGGCGGCTGCGCGGATAGCGGCAAGGGAAGTAGTCTTCCCTGCACCCGCAGTTCCCTGCAAACCGATCACCTGATCCCGGCTCGTTAGAATCTCTTCCACGACCATGCGCTGGCTTCCGCTCAGGTGAGCCAGGCCTTCCTGCATACGCTCGACCTCATGCTCGGGCGCGATGGAAAAGTAGCGGCCCCGTCCAGACTCCATTCGCGCAATGTTGTCGCGCTCCAGATTGACCATCTCGCGTGTAGTGAGCATCGGCCCGGCTCTCTGGAACTCACCACTACGAATCCGCACGTCCAGGTTGGCTCTCGCCTCCATGAGCGTGGCTTTGCCCATGGATCGTTTGAGCGCATCACGTAACAGCTCGCGCACTTCTACGACGGCCTCGCGCTCCATGTGGCGATCGCGGGACCACGTGACGGCTTCCTGGGCGTGCTTGGCCGGGTCCGTGCGATCCAGCTGGATGCCTCTATCACGCGCTTGGTCTACGACATGTTGGGGTTGATTCCCGTATGCGGTGGCAACCTCTCGATGCTTCGCCAACATCTCTTCTGGACTGAGCGCAGCTTTTGCGTCGCGCGTGCGATGCGCCGCGATCTGCGCAGGTCCGGCGCCCTCCAAGCCCTGCTCTTCAAGATGCGCTTTGATCTGCTGGCTTCGCGGGCTGCTCGCTTCCAGGTATTCCTTTGTGTAGCCTCGGATTTCCGGCGCGCCATTCTTGCCGGGGTCGAGTTCGTAGCCGAGCGTTTTGAGCTGGGAGGCCAACTCAGATTGGTAGACGGCGGTAGCGTACTGCTGACTCTTGTAGACCTCGCGCGGCTGAACTGCCCGAGTGTTTCCGTTTTCCGCCTCGGTCACATTGAAGAACACGACGTGCGTGTGCAACTGCGGGGCGGAATAGCCGTCCACGGGTCGGGCGCTGTCGTGCTCGAACTTCGCGGCGGCCCATTTCCCGGTTGTTTCGGCGGGATGGTTGCCGCCGATACGAGCCTGAACGTAGCGCTCCAATTCATCGACGGCAACGCGCACGCTCGCCCGGTGCGCGTCGCGCACGCGTTCATCGCCTCCTACCAGAGCCGTGAGAGAAACACTCTTGGGTGCGCTGAACGTGGCATCCCATCCGGCACGGTGTTCCATAGTCTTCACCGTCTCGCCGTATTCGTTTTTGTGCTCGAACGATTCACGATGCCGAATGAGCTGCTCGCCGGTGTCCGGGTGCTGGCCATTGGCGAGCCGCGCGAACTGCTCTTCGGTGACTTCACCAGTGAGACCCCACTGCGCCGCCAACTTGCCTTGCCATTCGCCTCGTACTTGATTGCTCTGGGTGTAGTAGCTTTGCTCGGCGGACGTGAACTCGCTTCGGTGATACGCTTGCGCCTGGCTCGCGCTAAGCGGTTTGGAAATGGTCACCATGGGGCTAGCGCGAGTTCGTCAATCGAAGATGGAGTGCTGCGGACTTTCCTCGCGCTCCTGGACTTTTTCCGCAGTCGGCGGGCGGTTGGGTGGCTGGGCGGCGATACTTTGGCCCGGCGCGTACGCCTCCATCGGGCGTGGAATGAAACCGCGCTGCTTCCGCTCGGGCGGAACCCAGGGAAACGTCACGGGCACGACCAAATTCTGGGACTTCAGATAGCCGCTCAGATTGGCTAGGCCCTGGATCACGGAATCCATAACCAGCGGCTCGACGCGGCGCTCCATGTGGTACGTTTTGCTCTTGCGCTTCCAGGTATCGAAGGACCGCGACATTGGCTCCGTGCGGCTTTCCTTCAGCCGCTCGATCTCGACATTGCCGATGGTTTCGCTGATCCACTTCGCGGCGCGTGGTTCGCTGGTGCGGAGGAAGATTTTCGTCATCGGCTGCGAAAGCATCGTCTCGGCTTCGACGCCGTAGCGCGCCTCCAACTGGGTGCGGCCCTGAAAACCAAGCACCAGCCGGAGGTTGGCCTTTCGCGCTTCCGTGATTGCTGCCGGCAATTGGGGCAGGCGCTGCAAGCTCGCCAGTTCATCGAGGATGATCCACACCGGACGCGCTCCGCCCTCAGCGGATGTCATCAGGCGTAGGAGCAAAGAATCGATCCACAGACTTACAAGTGGACGCAAGCTTTCGCGAATCTCGTGACGGCTCGGCAGGAATAGCCAGCCTTTGCGCTCGTAAGCCCAGTCTGCGGCGCTCCAGCGGCACTGGCCCTTCTGCTCTGTTGGCAGGAGACGAAACGCAGCGGCAACTTGATTGAAGGTGGACTGCACTGCCGCGCGCTGGCCTCCTGCCGTGGGCGCTACAAAGGGAGCCAGCGCTGTTCCTTCTAATCGCTGGTCGATCTCCTCGAAATGGCGCATCCAATACGTCAGTAGTTCCGGCGTGGGTTTGTAGCGAGCTACCAAATACGCAAAGATGGTTCGGGCGGCCTCAGTGAAAAACGGATTCTCGTGGAGCTTGTCTGGGAAGAGGGAGTGCGCCACAGTCAACGCTTCAGGCGCGTACCGGACCTCATCGGAGGGAGTCCAATACGGCATGCGCTCGTCTACGGGATTGAGGATGAGGTCGGCTTGGACTGGATCGTAGAACTGCGGCGTGAACTCCAGCGCCGGGTCGTAGACGATAGCGCTTTCCCCTCGGGCGCGGATTTGCGGAAGAAGCTGGCGGATGAGCGAAGATTTCCCGGTGCCAGAGTCTCCGAGAAGCAGCAAATGGCTCTGCTCTTCGCGGCGCGGGATGCGGACCATGTGCCGCTGCGGATGGTTCGATAACCGTTCGCGAACGGTCAGCGGATCGGTGGTCGCGAAACCAACACCGTCGGAGCGTTTGAGCTTGTTGAACTCAGCGCGCGTCACCCGGACGGGGCCTTGGCGGACTCGGCCCTCCTGAAGCTGGTGCATCGCTTTACGGTCCTGGCCCATTGCCCAGGGCAACAGCAGTAGGAACACAAGACCACAGTAAACGGCTCGCCGGGAGAGATCCCAGAGAGTCTGGCCGTCGTAGATCAAGTTGGTGAGTTGGTCGTGGAGCTTAGTGTTGTCGAACTCGTTGTACAACCATTCGAGACTTTGGGCGCCCCTCTTCCGGACAGCTTTGGTCAAGGCAAAAGGTATGGCAGTTTGGAGTGGGCTTCCGGTCGGGAGCACGGCTGATTCTACGTCGTCATCGCTCGCAAGGAGCTTTCGGTCGTTAGGGTAGTTGACGACAAGAAGGCGGTACTGGTTGGTCCCGCCACGGGCTGTAAACAGGTAGGTCAGAAGGTAGTGGCGTTGGAGCGGAGTCCACTGCCGCTCGACAACCAAGGTTAGAACCACCCCTGGGAAAAGCAGTGCAACGATGAGCACACCCCAGGTGAGAACGGGCTGCGGTGGGGACACTTCCTGACGCCAATCTGAGCTCATTCCCGGCCTCCGGCCGCCTGTGGTTCCTTGCCGTTTTGAATTTGGATCAGGAACTCGGTGGCACGTTTGATTTTGGTGGAGTCGGCGCGTTCGACGATACTGGCCATTTGTTCGCGGGTGACTTTGCCGTCGCTGGTGAAGGCGTAGACCAGGTTGCCAACGATGGTTCGCAAGCCGATCACTTCTGCCAATAGAGCCTGCTCGACTGGAGTACCTGTCGGGTGGTCGGCGACCTTGAGCAGCACCTCGCGGCACCATTCGCCGAGCGGTTTGCTGCTCGCTTCAGCCAAGGTTTGGAGACGCGCGAAATCGGATTCCGAGACGCGAACACCGATGCTTTTCGTACGGAACTGCGAGCGATCCTGCATACTCCCTGCCTCAACGCTCTATCGCTAAATCAATGAGTTAACGTACGCGAGCGTCTTTTGCTTCTTAGCCCGTTGGTTCACCACAAGCGCCTGCGCAACAACACGTTCCCTTACGCAATCGCGGCGCTTGCATACGCCACCCTGCAAGGGGTGACGTGTCAACATTTCAGCCGGTGCGGAGCACCGTCCGTTTCTACGGCTTGTCTCAAATCTCTCCATAGACCAGCGCGAGCTCCTCCAAAACCGGCTGCAGCTCCGGCATTGCGAGGGCTTTTTCAAACAATTCCTTGAGCGATTGCCACTCCTCGCGAGTAAACGAAATCGCAATACCATTTCTGCGATGCCGAAAATAGAAACGTGATGCGCGTTCCGGGACGACATCATTGGTGTATCCGAAGAACTCCCGGCCCTTCCAGTAACGGCCCGGCTCCAGCCGCGCGACCATGGTGGCGAACTCACGAACTCGCGGATACCGGGTCAGCGGATAGGCCACGTCCTTGCGGTCCATCTCAAGCAGCATTTCGATCTCTCCGTCGTTTGCAACGAGAATGGAGAGCCGATAATCACCGCAGGTAACCGGCGGGAAGACTGGCGAGACATAGTCGTGAGGAATGCGCGGGGGACGGACGGGCTTCCGTTCCCGGAGCCAATGACCACGTGCAGCCAACCGGAAGAGCGTCGGCAAGTAGGCTAAAAGTGCATCATTGATAGCGGCGACACCGGGCAAGGTTTCGTCTCTCAACGCCACATAGAAGTTCCGCGCGCAGAATACCGGCTTGGGGGCCTGCTGCAACTGCCGTAGCTCGTGGATCAAACCGCCGGTAACTTTCGGAACCACTTCAGGATCGAGTTGGCGCTGATTCAGTGTTGCGCCATCGGTCAATCCGAGGTTGCCCAGATAGTATCTGTCGAGTTCGACGCCTCGATCCACCCGCAATGCGCGCACCGCGAGAAATGCTTCGAGCACCTGTGCGAATGATTCTGGCTTGGGATGCTCAGGGTCTTCGGCCAGTTCCTCACATCCCACCTGGACGTATTGGGCTACGAACAGCCATTCTGCATGAGACAATCCCTGCGTCTGTTCCCACTTCCGGCGAATGTTCCAGAGCGATTCGGCGGTGCTCTGTTGTAGGTCGGCTACTTCCAGCCGATGGTCGAGCCGGTCATCCTTGGCCGATTCCAGCAACATCTTCGCGACATCAGACGTGGATACGCCGTCGCCGCGGCTGCTCGACATCACATTCTTAGCGCGCTCCAGGTACTCCCGAAGGGCATCCGAGATCCGAATGGAAAGGGTCTGTTGCTGGGCTTTTCGCTCCATCGACCCCATGATTGCATATGTCACAAGCGAATGCAAGCGTATCGACACAAACTATTGCATTGTATCTTGAATTAGCGCATAATCGAGTAGCTGACGTCCGAAGGGACTCGCCGATGGCAGAAACCTCCCCCAATCGTCCCGTCTTGTCGGCGAGAAGGCCCGCTTTCCCGCTGCGCCGTACTCCATCATCCGATCTCATCCCTGGAGGCGACTTGTGATCCGCGACGAGATCCTTACTGTTGTGGAAGTCGCGCGCGAGTTGCGCTGTTCTAAGGCGCACGTCTCAAAAGCGATTTCCGGCAAACTATCGAATGTCACACCACTTCCGGTTGTCCCGATGGGCCGTCGCAAGCTCGTACGCCGCGCGGCCCTCCTCAAGTGGATCGAAGAGAACGAACGCGCTATCCTATCTCCATCGCCGAAAAACGACGCCGTGAACGCGTAAGGAGAAAAAATGATCCAAACGCGAAAACGGTTTCAAAGAGGAAGTCTGAAGAAAGTAGGAAGGCAGTGGATAGCGCAATGGCGGGAAGACGGTCACAGACGAAAGGCAAGGTGGCCGGTTTCCGGGATGACCAAATCCGAGGCGGAAGCGAAGCTCGCGGAGATACTGGCACCTTTAAACGCCGGTCGAACCATTCGCAAGCCCAAGCTGACGTTTGCCGAGTTCGTGGAGTATACGTATTTGCCGTTCTATCGAGGAAAGTGGAAGGTATCGACGGCAGATGATAACGAGGGGCGATTGAAATTTCATCTTAGCCCGGTGTATGCCTCACGAACTGTGGACAGCTTCAACCGCGATGAATTTCAACAACTCCTGAATCAAAAAGCGGCTGAATATTCGTATAGTGTTGTTGCTCATCTCCGGTGGACCTTGCGGCAGATTTTCCGCATGGTAGTCGAGGAAGGGTACCTGGATCGGAACCCAGCGGAGATCCTGTATATTCCACGCGAGGCAAGACGTCCCAATCGCAACGTCATGACTAGAGAGGAGGTGAAGAAACTGCTCAAAGTGCTCGACACCAGGGAACGGTTGATTGCTCAGTTGGCAATTATTGCCGGAATGCGTCCTGGGGAGATTCTAGCGTTAACATGGGGGTCGCTGACCGGCACATCTGCTGAAATAACCCGGCGGCTGTACCGGGGACGCCTTGATACGCCGAAAACGCAACGCTCCGAACGGGAGGCTGCGTTCTCCGATGGCCTACTCGAAGCTGTCGCAGAATGGCGCCGGAAAGCCATTTGCACGGAACACACAGCTTGGGTGTTCCCGAGCGAAAGGCTGACCACGCCCGTCGGGAAGGACAACTTATGGCGTCGGTGTTTCCTGCCGAAGCTGAAGCCAGTCGGGCTGGAGTGGGCCAACTTCCAGGTGATGCGGCGGACCAATTCATCGTTGATGAAGAAGTATAATATCGATCCCAAAGTTGGGGCCGATCAGCGGGGCCACGGTATTGGGGTATCCCTTGATGTCTACACGCAATCAGACCGCGAAGAGAAGAGGGCCGCCGTGAACACGTTAGAAGCGGCCTTGGCGTAGCGCGGGATTCGAAGTATGCTTAAATGGAGCCATTGGAGCCAGTAGTGCTTGTAAGGCGTTGAAAGCGGGAGTAATTCAGTGGTAGAATGCCAGCTTCCCAAGCTGGACGTCGCGGGTTCGAGTCCCGTCTCCCGCTCCAAGAAATCAGCAACTTACAAGCACCGCCAAAATCCGCTACTCCACAATACTCCATTAGTTCACTCGCAACGCTAAATCCAGCCGGTTGACGGCTTCCGCCTGCCGATCGAATCCAACGCGGGTGTACACGTTCTGATTCACGTCCAGCGTGTGTCCAAGCTGATCCGCGACTACCTTCCCGTCTACTCCCAGATCACTGAGCAACGAAGAACAACTCCGCCGAAGAACCTGGAAATTGATCCATCCTAGACCAATCGCCGTTAGTTTCGGCCCGATATGACGCCGCCAGACGTTATCCTTGCGAAGCGGTGTTCTACCGGTCTCCGAAGGGAACACCCAAGCATCGGGTGTTGTGTTAACGCAGAGCGCTCGCCAGTGAGCAATCTCTAAAAGCAGGCTTTCGCCCAGCGCCGCCTTGCGAATCGACTTCGGGGATTTTGGAGAGTCAATGTCCCCTCTGTAGACCCGTTGCCGAACCTCCGCGTATGGCGGTTCCAAGTTCGCCCACTTCAAGCCGAAGATTTCCCCCGGTCGCATCCCGGCAATTCCCGCCAGTTTGAGAATCAGCCGCTCTCGAAGATCCACCGAAGCGAATACCCGCGCTATTTCCTCAGCCGCCGCAACGCGCTGTTGGGCACGCGGAGCGTTTTGCGGAGTAAATAGCAACTCAGCCGGGTTCCGCTCAATGAATCCCTCTGCCACGGCAATACGGAATATGTGCCGGAAATCCCACCGAAGGTGAGTCACCACACTGAACGACAAGCCATCGGCCGCCTTGCGATCTAACAGTTCTTGTAAAACAACGCGCCCTATGCTGCGAAGTTCCGAATCTCGGAACTCAGGAACGATGTGATGATTGATCCGATCCTCCGTCGTCATGCGGCTTGAACGCTTCCACTTTCGCCGACAAAACGGATAATACACATCCCGGACGAACGCGCCGAGCTGCATCTTTCCCGTCTGCGGTTCCTGTCTGGCGTTCAATGGTGCCAAAATGCGATCCAGCATCGCTTTGGCTGCTGCCTTCGTCATCTCTGACTTTTGCCCGAGCGTTTTGGTGCGGCGATGCTCACCTTCCCGCCACATCCCGAGCCAAACCCAAACACCTCCTTGCTTGCGAAGCTGGAGGCTTCCTTTCTGATACCGTCTACGCATCGATTGCTCCTTTTGATGCGCCTACGGCGTCGTTTCCACACGACGCCAGTATCATAACATTCAGTGCGACATCGTTCTCTGCTAACCAGGCCTGCAGCGTTTCGCGCCGCACAAGCTTTCGGCGACCCATTGAGATCGCTGGTAGCGGTGTTACGCCTTTCACTTTTCCGTTGATCACATTGCAGACGTGGGCCTTAGAACAGCGAAGCATGACGGCTACCTCGGTGATGGTGAGAATCTCAGGGTTCTGCGCCATATTCACGCAATATTCAGATGATGCATAATCCGTAGGTAAAGGCCGTCGGAGCGCTCCATCAAACAAGATCGTGCACGACCATCGACGAACGGCCACAGGGAGACTGGTCTGGAATCAGGATAGGCGATATGGAACTCGGCGTCCAATGTTTCCTTATTAAGGCGTGATCCGCAACTGACATCGGCTACGCTATCAGACTGCGTTTTGCCAAGCACCTTCGATGTCTGTCGTTACACCGCGTGCGCTTTCTTTCCGATGTCAGGATCGCATCGGCGCGCATCAATCAAACATTGGACAGCGGACCTATTCATGGTTACGCTTAATTCGAAAGTGTGAGAGAAAGGCGCAGCCTACACAGTCCGGGTCAGAACGCATTCCGAATTCGAGAATGCTGGAATTGTTGCGCTTGCCGCGCTTTAAAGGATGCGCCGGAGAAAACTGTAACTGCAGAAACGCTTCCGCGTGAAGAACACCCAAGTTGAAGAAGGAATACTCTAGCCGCTTTCTTCGCCCACAGCGAACTCCAGTGCCTTGACTGAAAAAGCGTCGCAATGGAACCACAGGAGGGAGAGGCATGATCAGCTCAAAACCAGATAATACGGGTGAAGAAGCACATTCCGCTCCAATCACTGCCGAGAAGAGAGTGATTCTCTCGATGGGGGGCAAGGGCGGCGTAGGCAAAACGAGCCTGATGGTTGGCTTGGCCGAATGGTTCGAAGCGAACGAGATCCCGGTGAAACTTCTCGATCTCGATACAGAGAACAAGGCCCGCGGATCGCTGACGCACTTTTTCGGGGGAGCCGTTCCGAAGGTGAACATTCACACACCAGCCGGACTGGATTCATTCGTCGATCACCTGTCGGATGGACCGCCAGTGATCCTCGCGGACATGGGAGCGGGAGCGGGCCAGGTCACCTATGACTGGTTTGAGAAGATGTTTCCCGATGTATCGGCCGCTGGAATCGTCTTCACTGCAATCGGCATTATAACCGCCGATCCAGCGAGCGTCGAAAGCGTGCTCGCTTGGGCCGCGCGGCTTCAGGATTGCGTGAAGTACTTGCTTGTCGAAAACAGCGTGACCGAACACGCCGATTTTATTTATTGGCGTGAGAGCGAGCAGGCCCTTCGATTTCAGAAAGCTTTTCAGCCATGCGTCATTCATATGGACTACCGTCTGCCTGAACTTGAAAACGCAACTCGCAATCACGGCGTTACTTTGGGCCAGGTAGCCACAAGGACCACGAAAACAGCGGAGTTGCAGCGAGCGTCTTTGGTAATGCGCGCCCAAAGCTACCGCCGGCGCATGTTCGCCGAGTTCGAGAGTGTCAAGGAGCTGCTCTTGCCATGAAGGCAACCGCGGTGGAACATCAGGAAACGGACCTTATCGACCGGATTGCCAATGCACTGCCTGGCGACGTGCGTGCCGACTATTATCGCGAGATGCGGCACTGCCGCTCACTTCCCGAGAACGACGAGATGCTTCGCATCCTGCGAGCCATGCAGTTCTCGGTCCTACTGATCCATCAAGCTCCCGAGCGAATGGCTGCCCAAACTGAAAAGCTCAGAGAGGTCTTCAGCGAGGTTCTAAAGGCTCTTCAGCAAATGTTGCGGTCAAGTCAAGCACACCAGGCGCAACTCGATCAGCGGTTGGCGCAACTTCCGCCAGCGATTGCCGAAGTCATTCGCCCGGAGACCATTGTGGCAGCAATCAATGAGAGCCTGCGGCAGCTGTTCATCCAGTCAACCATCCCTGAAACCGCACAGGCGCTTACTGTGGTCGGGGCGCAGATCAAGCGATCTACAGGCGAGTTCACAGAGAGGGCGAAAGCCCTAAGCAGCGCATATAACGGAGCCGTGGAGGAGGCGCGAAAAGCGATCGCGAAGCTGGAATCCACAAGTTCACAAGCGATTGCAAGCCTTGAGAGCCGCGCGGCTAATGCCAATCACATTTTCGAGCGGGGAAATCGTTGGTCGCTCTGTGTTCTCTTCAGTTTCGCTCTCGTGACGGGCATCGGATTAGAGAAGGCGTACCAGTACTTTCTCAACCCGTCGGGGCCGCAGATCGAGTGTGCGCCTGTCGCTCAGTCTGCCCCTCCAATCAAGTCGAGAATGAAGCATTAGGGTGACCGAATGCTAACGATCCGAGCCATGTCCGATGGTGCAGGGTATTCCTCCCGGTATCTCGAACATGCCGACTACTACCCAGAAGGCGAGCGCGTGATTGGGCATTGGCAGGGCCGCGCCGCGGAGGTTTTAGGTCTCGGCGGCGAAGTAAAGTCCGAACACTTTGAAGCCCTCCGCCAGGGGCTCGATCCCGAGACCGGTGAGTTCCTGCGGCAACGGCAGAGCGCCGACCGGCTTCGTTCCGACGGAAGCAAACAATCCCGCGGAAGGCATCTTTACGACTTCACGATCTCCGCGCCAAAATCGGTCTCTATCATGGCTGTTGTCGGCGGCGACCAACGGCTCATCGACGCACACGAGGAGGCCGTCACCGAGACCCTTAAGGAATTAGAAGCTCACGCAGCCACACGTGTACGTCAGGACGGGGCCAACACCGACCGCGCGACCGGCAACCTGGCCATTGGCGTCTACCGTCACGACACCAGCCGAGAACTCGATCCGCAGCTTCACACCCATGCAGTGGCCGCAAACCTGACCTATGACGGAACGGAAGACCGTTGGAAAGCTCTACAGGCATCCGGGATCTATGAGCGCCGCGCCTACCTAACTGAGGTCTATCGTAACTCCCTTGCCGGCCGCGTGCAGTCGCTTGGTTACGAAATCGAGAACCGGCGCGACGCCAGGGGGCGGGATGCCGGCTTTGAAATTCGCGGCGTCTCCGAGGAGGTTCTCACCAAGTACAGTCAACGCAGCCGGCAGCGCGACGAAGCCATCGAGGAATTCACGGAAACCAAGGGACGCCCACCGACTGACAACGAAATCGCCGTGCTTGTGCGCGAATCGCGCCCGGACAAACTAATCGAAATTTCGACAGACGAAGTCCGTTCACGTCAACGGTCGCGTCTAAGGAAGGAGGAAGCGAGCGCCCTAGCAGAACTGCGTGCGGAAGCCGCTGTTCGACCCACCTCGCACGAGGCCGCCGAGCCCTCGCTGCGATACGCCGAGGATCATGTGTTCGAACGGCTCTCCGTCGCGCGCGACCATGAGATTTTGACTGAAGCTCTACGCCACGGGCGGGGACAGATCGATCACTCGGAGCTGAAAGGCACACTCATTCTCCAAGAATCCTCCGGCGCGATTTTGCGAGATCGCAACGAAATCGCAACGGCCACTAGTCTCCAGCGAGAGCGTGAGATGATCGACTGGGTCAATCGCGGAATCGGCCGATTCGACCGCCTGGGCGCAGACAACCAATTTTTTGCATCGGACCGTCTAAGGCCCGAGCAGAAGCACAGCGTTGAGTTTGTCCTCAATTCGCGCGATCGGGCGGTCAACATCCGTGGTGCGGCGGGCACGGGTAAGACCGCGACCCTCCAGGAGCTTCGCCGCGGCTTGGCCGAAGCCGGCCGGAAAGCTCTCGCCGTTGCGCCCACTGCAAGCGCGGTCGAAGAATTACAGAAAGTCGGATTCGCCGATGCGATCACCGTGGAGCGGCTGCTGCAGGATCAACGACCACAATTGACGCTTCGTGAAAGCGTGGTCATCCTCGATGAGGCCGGAATGGTCTCCGGGCGTCAGATGCACGAATTGCTGAAACTGGCCGAACAGCAATCGGTCCGAATTGTGTTTAGCGGCGACACCCAGCAGATCCAAAGTGTCGAGGCCGGTGATGCGTTGCGCGTGCTGGAAAACGAATCTCGTCTGAAGAGCACTGCGTTGATCGAGGTGCATCGGCAGGCCTCGCCGGACTATCGGGACGCAATCCAGGAACTACGGCGTAACCCCGCAGCGGGCCTCGATAAGCTGGACCGCATCGGGGCCGTTCGGGAAGTTTCTGGGGTGGATCGTGTGCAGACCGTAGCCCAGGCCTACGTCGAGTCTAAGAGCCGTGATGTCCTGGTCGTCTGCGCCACTCACAATGAGATCGACCAGGTGACCGATGCAATTCGCGCCTCCCTGAAACAAAATGGCAACCTTGGCGAGTCCGCGCAGGTGCAGCGGGATGTTCCACTGAATTGGACGGCGGCGCAGAAGGGCGATTCGCGCAACTTTCTTCCAGGCCAACGGTTGACGTTTCACCGCGCAGTCCGAGGCATCGCCAAGAACGAGACGCTCGATGTTTTGCGCGCCGAAGGGAAAGACATCATTGCCCGCAACGGCCAGGGTGAGGAGCGTCGGGTCAGCGCCAGACAAGCCAAATCATTCGATGTGTATGAACGGCGCGCGATTGAGGTTGCTACCGGTGACAAGCTGCTACTGACGGCAAATCGGCGCGACCCCGATTTCCGAGCGAGAAACGGCGAGATCGTCACCGTCTCGGGTGTGTATGGCGGAAGTCGCATTGGTCTCAAAGACGGCCGCGAGCTGCCGCCGGACTTCAAACAGTTTGCGCATGGCTACGCAGTAACAGCGCACCGCAGTCAAGGCAAGTCCGTGGATTCCGTCATTATCTCTGGTGACGGAATGCAGAAAGAGTTATTTTATGTAGCGGCGTCGCGCGGCAAAGACAGCGTGCAGGTCATCACCAGCGATAAAGAGCTACTTCGCGAATCTGTCGCACGGTCGACGGCGCGGCAATCAGCATCCCAATTGGCGCAAAAGGCTCGTCCAGGTCTCCATCAGGGATCGTATCGAGGGGAGGTAGCTGCCCGCCAACTGGCAGCCCACGCCGTCCGTCAGGAACAGTTAAGGCCTCAAACGCCGGCCCGCCAGCCCAATGTGACGGAGCGAGTCACCATGGAACCAACTTATGAGCACTCTTTTGGCCGATAATCAAACACCCTGGAAGATGAGCATCGAGGAGCGCGCCGCGGGATTGGAAATCGTCCTCCTGAAACGTAGCTATGTGCTGCCCTGGAGTCAGTTCCTGTTTGCGGAAGGCGGCGATGACGAGATTCGCCTTGCCTTCACCACCCACGACATTCTGATCAGGGGCAACGGTCTGAGCTCGTTGCTCGTTCACTTCGCTTCTCAGCGCATTGTAAAGCTACAGCAGCCCACAAGGCCGGATCGCTTCACGAACGGCGCAGCCACACCGTCTCTCTATGAACTGTCCGTCGTCAAGATCGAATCGCAACGTGAGGATTTATGAGAAATCCTGCTCGGCGTTGCTTTCGGTTCAGCGTCATCCCCGAACTTCGTCGAGCAAGGCGTGGAGGGCCGAAAGCCCCGGGCGAGAAAGAACAAAGAGAAGACACCATCCCTAAGCCTTCGGCTTAGGCGTGCGCGAGCCCGCGCGAAGCGCAAACCGTTCGGTGTTTGTTCGGTTGCTGTTCGGTATTAGTTCGGTTTGTACACAAATTTCATTCGTCTCGATCAGGAGTCTCTCATGAGCCGCAGGTTACAAGACATCCTCAACGCTTTGCCAGAGAAACCGCCGCGCTCGCGCTTGGAGCCATACCGTGCGCTGATCGCCGAGTTACGCCGTCGCAAACGGACCTATCGGGAGATCGTTGGCATACTCGCGGAAAAATGCGACCTTCGCGTCTCGGTCAGCACGCTCCATGATTTTTTACGACTTCGATCGCCGGCAGGCAGGAGAGTAGCGAAGCACCAGCCGCCGACGAATCCAATCATCGGCACCGGGTCGATAGAGCCTCACACTAAGGTCAACAAAAAAGAGAGTTCGACCACGGATGACGTTCGGCGACGGATTTCCGCGCTCCGGCAGCGAGCAGCGCCGGCAGATCGACATCCTTCGCAACGATTTGACTACGATCCAGGTGAGCCGCTCCGGCTGCCGAAAGACGGCCAAGAGCGGTAGCGATAGGAACCTCACACCCTTGTTGTCGACCTGTAAAAGTGTTAGTACCGGTTTAAGGCAGCCGCGATTTCACCGATTTTGACGCCATTTGTGCCACCGGTTTGGACGACGGCAGACACTGGTGCGCGGACCGGCGACGACAGAGTCAGCACGCCAGCCGTGGATTCGAGTTCGGAATCGACGAGAGGGTCAGCGCACGCCAGACCCTCCCGCGCCGTCAGCAGGAACAGGAGTTGTGGAGAGGCGCTGGTGCTTGGTGTCCAGCTTGACCGATTCGATCACTAGGTAGAGTGTGTTGACGCTGTTCACTTTGCCTGCCACACAGTAGGCACAGCCTGATGGGGTGAACCCCATCGTTGAGACAATCTGCAGTTGGCACACCTGCCGTTCACTGATTTTTCCTTCTCAAACTACCTCATTTCCTCCAGAATCGTCCTCAGCCGGTGAAGCGGAAGCGGGCTCTGGT